>Ga0116183_1001009_pt1 | contig 32824 bp, 31 predicted proteins | sample AD_UKC078_MetaG_FD_89753 | JGI IMG/M metagenome (GOLD analysis project Ga0116183, IMG submission 89753) | Active sludge microbial communities of municipal wastewater-treating anaerobic digesters from USA - AD_UKC078_MetaG | ecosystem: Engineered > Bioreactor > Anaerobic > Digestate | place: USA...
CCCCTCAAAGCGAAGGGTGACACGGTTGAACGAGGGGAGAAGATCGGTGAATCCGTCGGCTTCATCAGTGCTGATGTCCACTCACCGGTCAATGGCACGATCAAAGAGATCAAAACGGTGACGCTGCCGAATTCCGTTCAATGTGATGCGTTTGTGATCACGGTCGATGAGAAGCAGCCGGGAAATGCATCCAAGCCGATCGCTTGGAGGAAGCTCAAGAAGGAAGAGCTTTTCGCCTCCATCAAAGAACATGGAATCGTAGGACTGGGCGGAGCGACATTTCCCGCTCATGTGAAGTTTACCGTTCCCCGTGACAAAAAAGTGGAATACTTCGTGGTGAACGGGGTTGAGTGTGAGCCCTATCTGACCAGCGACTATCGCCTGATGATGGAGAAGGGAAAAGAGACGCTTGAAGGAATCCTTATCGCTGCGAAGATTCTCGAAGCGGAAAAGATCATCGTCGGTGTCGAGCTGAATAAGCAGGATGCGATCGATCACCTCAAAGAGATAGTCAAAGAAAAAGGATGGCCGATCGAGGTCGTCGGTCTGAAAGTGAAATATCCGCAGGGTGATGAAAAGCAACTGCTCAAAGCTGCGATCAACCGGGAAATACCCTCGGGAAAACTGCCGCTTGATGTGGGAGCGGTCGTTTCCAACATCGGAACCTGTTATGCGATCTATGAAGCGATCGTCTATAAAAAATCCCTCTATGAACGAATCATCAGCGTAACGGGGGAGGGGATTGTCAATCCAAAGAATATTCTCGCTCCGATCGGAACGAAAGTAAGCGATCTGCTTGAGTTCTGCGGCGGGCTTCAGGGCGATGTTGAAAAGCTTGTCAGCGGTGGACCGATGATGGGCTTCGCCTTTTTTGATACGGAAACTCCGGTAACGAAAGGCTCCAGCGGAATCTTGGCGCTTCATGCAAGAAAGAAGGTTCGCCGAACACCCTGCATCAGCTGCGGAAAGTGCGTCGATGCCTGTCCGATCGGGCTGATGCCCACGCTGCTGTATAAGCACATCACCAACCTCAACTATGAAGTGGCGATGAATTCCTTGAGTTTGCTGGATTGTAAAGAGTGTGGAAGCTGCTCCTATGTCTGTCCCGCTCACCTGCCGCTTGTTCATACCTTCAAGACCGGCAAGAAGATGGGGAGGAAGAAATAATGACTGAACAACCTCTGATGATCGTATCCTCATCACCGCATCTGCACGATAAGAGTTCAACCGCCAACATCATGTGGCATGTGTCGCTTGCCTTGGTGCCGGCAACGTTATGGGGAATCTACCTTTTCGGGCTTTACAGCCTCGTGATTATTCTGGTTTCCATCGGCAGTGCGGTATTGGCGGAATTCCTGCTCGGCAAGCTCAGCAAGGAGTGCACCATTTGGGACGGATCGGCATTTCTGACAGGTCTGTTGGTCGGATTGAACATGACGCCTTCAGTTCCGCTGTTTATTCCGATCGTCGCCTCCATCTTCGCGATCTTTGTCGCCAAGTGGACGTTCGGCGGCCTCGGTGCGAACTGGGCAAATCCCGCCCTCAGCGGTCGGATTTTCGTCTTTTTCAGCTTCACTACGTACATGAGCAGTTTCACGACTCCTCGAACGCTCTTGAAGGCGATGCCCGATGCTCTCGGCGGAGCGACCCCGCTCGGGTTTGTGAAGACGGCGATAGCCTCCGGTTCAAGCGGGATGACTTCCAATGAGCTGCTCGCTCAAGCCGGATACCCGGCAACGGAGCTTGCCCGGAAACTGTGCGCTGTTCTTGGAATCAACGCATACACGATTGACTCCTTTTTGGGAAATATCGCCGGTTCAATCGGTGAAGTCAGTTCGATCCTCTTGTTGATCGGCGGCATCTACTTGCTGATTCGAAAGATCATCACCTGGCATATTCCCGTTACCTATCTCCTCAGCAGTGCCGTGCTTACATGGATTTTTGGCGGGCTTCCTGCCGGTTTGGGGATGTTTCATGGGGCTTTTTTCCCGTCGATGCTCAGTGGCGGTCTGATGTTCGGTGCCCTGTTCATGGCGACCGACTACGTAACAAGCCCGCTTTCTTCCAAGGGCAAGGCGGTCTTCGGCATCGGTTGCGGATTCTTCACCTTCCTTTTCAGAACATTCGGCTCGATGCCCGAAGCGGTCAGCGTTTCGATTCTTATGATGAATATCATCACCCCGACGATCGATCGCTATATTCGACCGAGAAAGTTCGGTGATAAGAAACTCTTTGCGAAAAAGGAGGCAGTGGCATGAAAAAGAACATCAAGTATGCACTGATCCTTTTATCAATCTGTGCGATCAGCACCGCAGCCCTTGCGCTTACCAATTCGATCACCGCTCCGGTCATCGAAGTGCAGGAAGAAGAAAATCGACTTGCAGCGCTTAAAGCGGTAAGCATGGGGTATGAAATCGGAGTCCAGGAGGATATCGTCGGCGATCGCTCGGTTACCTTCGTAACCGACCTGAAGGACGGCGGACAAACGGTGGGATATATTCTCGGTCTCAAAGGTGCAGGCTACGGCGGCGAGATGGCGTTGGTAGCTTCCTACAAATCGGACGGAGAGATTCTCCGTGTTCAGCTGCTTTCTCACAACGAGACGCCCGGTCTCGGAAAGAAAGCTGAAAATGCAGGGTATATGGCAAAGTATGAAGGAACCGGTGCGGGGAGCGAGGTTCCGACAAATAAGAATATGTTAAGCGCGAGCGATGCTCAGGCGGTCAGCGGCTCGACGGTGACGTTCGCCGCGATCGGAAAAGCGCTTGAAGCGGGATCGCGCTATGTGAACGAGTTGGGAGGCAAATGATGAACATCAAAGAATTGACAAAGGGAATCTTTAAAGAAAACCCGGTTTTTATCATCGTGCTCGGCTTGTGTCCAACCCTCGGAGTCTCCACCCAGGTCTCCAACGCGATCGGAATGAGCGCGGGAGTGTTTTTTGTGCTCCTTTTCTCAAACATCATCATCAGTGCGCTGAGAAACTTCATTCCTGATTCAATTCACATCCCGGCGTATATCGTCATCATCGCCTCGCTGGTTACGATTATCGAGCTGTTCATGCACGCCTTCGCTCCGGCGGTCTATGCCGCGTTGGGCGTCTATCTTCCCCTGATCGTCGTAAACTGCATCATCCTCGGTCGGGCGGAAGCGTTCGCGTCAAGCAACACCGTCATCGATTCCGCTCTTGATGCGATCGGTATGTCGATCGGATTCACTTTGAGCTTGACGTTGATCGCTCTGATTCGTGAAGTTCTCGGAGCCGGTACGATCACCTTGTTCCCCATCGGCTCCTTTGACGGAGTGCTTGAAGTGCCGTGGCTGATTGACAATCCCTTCAGGGTTGTGGCGCTCGCTCCGGGAGCTCTTCTGTTGATGGGTTTCTTGAAAGCGTTCTTTGACTGGAAGGCTATGAGGAAGGTGGACTGATATGAGTTATATTGCAATTTTAATCACCTTTATTTTCATCAACAACTTCATTCTGGTTCAGTTCTTGGGTCTTTGTCCCTTCATCGGGGTTTCAAAGGACAGCGAGAATGCGATCGGAATGGGGGCGGGTGTTACCTTTGTAACTACGGTTGCCTCGGTAGTCACATGGGCGATTTACCATTTTCTGTTGGTTCCCTTTGATCTTGCCTATCTCCAGACATTGACGTTCATTCTGGTGATCGCCACCCTGGTTCAGCTTTTGGAGATGGTCATTCAGAAGGTGAGCCCCGCCCTCTATAAGGCTCTGGGGATTTACCTTCCGCTGATTACGACGAACTGTGCGGTGCTGGGTATCGCGATCATCAATATCACGAACGACTACAACGTGATGGAATCGTTCACTGCCGGGTTGGCTGCCGGACTGGGCTTCACGTTGGCGATCGTATTGATGAGCAATATCCGTGAGCGTCTTGATCTGCATCCGGTACGAAAAGCGTACCGCGGGATGCCGATCGCCTTCATCAGCGCCGGGCTCATGGCGCTTGCGTTCATGGCGTTCGACAAATCACTGTTGACGAACCTGCACTTGGTATAGGGGGGCTTCCGTGAATATTCTTCTAGCAGTAGTAATTGTAGCCGTCCTGGGCGGCATCTTTGGATATGGTCTCTCGTATGCGGAAAAGAAGCTTGCGATTGAAAAAGACCCGAAAGTTCTTGCCCTCGAGCCGATCATGCCCGGAGCGAACTGCGGGGTATGCGGATACGCCGGGTGCAACGCCTATGCCGCGGCGGTCGCCAGCGGAGAGGCGGAATTGGGGTTGTGTACTCCCGGCGGTCCCTCGCTCGTCGAAAAGATGAGTGAAATCATGGGTCTTAAAGTCGATTCGTCTGGTGATTTCAGAAAAATGGTCGCTCATGTGATGTGTCGGGGTAATCTCGATGCCACCAGGCGCGATTACCGGTATGAGGGGCTTGAAGATTGCAATGCGGCGGCGTTGCTGCTTGGCGGCGCTGATACGTGCAAATCATCCTGCCTGCACTTCGGCTCCTGCATCCAGGTATGTCCGACCGGCGCGATCTCCAAGAATGAAGAAGGGTATATCATCGTCGATGAAGATAAATGCATCAGCTGTGAAAAGTGTGTTCTGGTGTGTCCCACCGGTGCGATGCAGATGATCGGAGAGGATGATGAATACGCAATCGAATGCAATAACCATGAACCCGGAGGAAAGGTGAGGAAATACTGTACTGTTGGGTGTATTGGATGTAAGATATGTGAAACCAAGTATCCTGAGTCGGGATGTACGGTGGATCGCTTTTTGGCGTCGTTCAACCAGCTGGCTAAACACAGCCAGATCGCAGATGCCGCCGAGGCGTGTCCCGCCAAGTGTATAATCAAGCTATAGCGGATGAAACGATTGATCGGTGGATATATTCAACTTGCTCACGGTCTCCCGGCGCCTCTCTTCACAAGGGCGCTGGAAGCGGTGTTGCTTCCACTGCTGACCGAACTCAACCGAAGCGAGAACGTGGTGTTTCAACTTGCGCTCTCTGTCCCGTTTATGGAGTTTTTGGAGAAAAACCATTCTTCGGTGAATTTGCTCATGACCGATCTCTGTCGAAATGAAAAGCTTGAGTTTCTCTCGCACACGTTTTCTCAAAGCATCCCCTCGCTCCTGGCCCCGAAGGATCGGGCGTATCAGATCGAGCAGACGACGACGTATATGCGCAAGCGCTATCAGACACGTTCGCGCACGCTCTTCTGCACCAACCAGATCTTCAGCCCTCCATATATAGGATCGATGAATCTCTGTTTTCTCGATACCTTGATGGTCTCCGCCTACGATCCGTGCACCGGCAGAACCCATTTCAAGGAACCGGTCGTCATGCAGGAGCTGGGAAAGCGAGGAATCATCCTGCCGATCGATGATGAAATCAGTCGGGCCGTTGAAGCGTACTCCAATAAGGAGATGCCGTTTTCCAAACTGTATTCGACGATCAAGAGGGTGGTTGAAAGCGATCGAGAGTTTGTATTGGCGCTGTTGAATTTAGATCAACTTGCCACGGGAGGGATCACTGCCGAGGAGACGAGCGAACTCTTTTCCGCTCTTGTTCAAAAGGGGAGCTCTTCCACCGAAGTGGTAGAAGGGCAGGAGTTGCCGCTGAAGCGCGGGTACCTTCCGATGGGTTGGTACGGACACGATGTAAAACGGAAGGGGCTTTGTTGTTTCAACGAACTCCTCGTACAGGATGAAACGCTGCATTATCTTCAAGGCCGCTATATGACGACCAGCGAGCATGCCCGTTCCTACAAAAAGGATCGTGATGTGAAGAGACGGCTGGAACATTTGATCACTCGAGCCTCGGTGGGAAGCATCTACATCGGCGATGCGTATGATACGTTTCTGCACAGTCAGGTAAGAAAGCTCTATTGGCGTTCCATCCACGAGATTGATTCGATTCTCGCCTCATTGAAGGATTTCTCCTATCCAAAAGCCAGCGACTACGATCATGACGGGCTGGATGAACACCTGGTGATCAGCAAGTTTCTCTCCTGTGTGATCGATTCAAAGGGCGGGGCGCTCAGCGAGTTGACGTATCTTCCGTCATTGCACAACTATGGGGATTCGTTCAACCCGCTGCCGATCTATGGAACGATGGATCATCTCCTCCATCCTCCGAAACCCGGAGTAAAACAACGGATCTTCACCGATCTCTTCTTCGATGACGAGTATGTGATCGACGAGTATGACAAGCGTGACGAACAGAACGTGATGAATCTCGAAGAGCGGGTGTATGATCTGGAAGTCCTCGACCGCCGATCTACTGAATATGTGCTCCAAACCGTCTGTGATCAGGGTCCTTTCGAGGGTGGTGAGCTGAAGGTCGCAAAACACTATAAGATTCGACAAAATACCGTTCTACTGGATGTCATCCTTACCAACACCGGTGATGAAGAGTTGCTCTTTCAGTATGGGACCGAGCTTGTGCTGGCTCTTTCGCCGCCGAAAGAAACCGTGTCCATCATCCTCATGGACAATAGAAAGTCCGTCTCGATCGAAGAGCAGGAGTGTTCCTTGGCTCAGGTGAAATCGTTGAAGATCTATGATGAACCGAACCATACGCAACTGACGCTGGTAAGCGATACCCGCTTTTCCTTGGTGAAGGAAGATTGTACGATCGCTGATACTCGTTTAGTGCACCGTCATTATCAGCATACCACGCTGCTTTGCGCCTACAAGATCACCCTCGCTCCATCCCAGGAGCGAAAGATCACGCTAGGTCTGCGCATTGAACGTAAATAGATGAAAAGAGGTCAAACTATGTTTTTTCAAAATAAAGCGCTCCTGGAAGAAGTAAAAGAAGAAGCCTACACCGTCTGGAGGCGGCTTTGAAAACTCTTCAATACGGAAAGAGATTCAAACCTTGGAGGAACGGACCCTCCAACCGACGTTCTGGGATGATCGGAAGCGGGCAGAAGAGACGTACAGCCAGCTCAACACCCTCAAAGACTCCTATGAGCCTTGGAAGGAGCTGATTGAAGAGATCGATGACCTTGTCGAGCTGGTTGAACTCTATGCGGACGAGCCGGATAATCCCGAAGAACAGGATCAGGTTGACGATCACATCGCCAAAGTGGCAAAAAAACATGAAAAGCTGAAGCTCAAAACCCTTCTGGACGGCGAGTTTGACAAGAACGATACCTTCTTGACGATCCACGCCGGAGCCGGCGGGAACGAGGCGAGTGACTGGGCCCAGATGCTGATGCGGATGTACTTGCGCTACTGCGAATTGATGGATTTCAAGACCCAGATCCTCGATCTCCAGGAGGATGAGGGGGGAGTCAAAAGCGCTTCAATCAGAATCTCCGGACCGTACAGCTTCGGGTACTTGAAAGGGGAGGCGGGAGTTCACCGCCTGGTTCGAATCAGTCCCTTCGATTCCCAAAAGCGAAGACACACCTCCTTTACCAGCGTGTATGCGTCGCCGGTGATCGATGATGAGATCGAGATCGATCTGAAGCCGGAAGACTATCGCCTTGATACGTACCGGGCCGGCGGAGCCGGAGGCCAGCACGTCAATAAGACCGACAGTGCGGTCCGGATCACCCACTTTGAATCGGGAATCGTCGTTCAATGCCAGAATGAGCGTTCCCAGATCATGAACAAAGAAGTTGCCTTTAAGATGCTTCGCAGCCGCTTGTATGAATACTACCGTGCAAAGCAGGATGAGGAACGGGCGAAAAATGCGATCGAGAAGAAAGACATCGCCTGGGGGAGTCAGATCCGCTCCTACGTATTTCAGCCGTATACGATGGTGAAAGATCATCGGACCAATGAAAGTGTCGGTAATATTCAGGCGGTGATGGATGGACAGATCCATCCATTCATCGAAGCGTACCTGCAGTGGCAACACTCGGAGTAAGCGATGAAAACCAAGGGTTCTGCAATCCTTCTCATCCTCCTGATCGCAGGAGGAGGGTTGTTGTTCGCCCAGGACCCTACGATTCTCATCGTCGCCAAAAGTGAAGCTGCCGAACCTGTCGTGCTCGAACTTCAATCGCTCCTCACTGAGAGCGTGCCCGAGATCGTCATGACCGATCATCGCAAAGCGATCGTCGAGGAGTATGACCGGGCAAACGCAGATCGGGCATATCTGCTTGACCAAGCCCGGGCATATGCAAGAAAGCAGCCAGTGCAACCAAGAGGAGAAGTGGTTCCGTATACCGAGTCACTCCTTGTGAGCACCTATGTAAGCAAACCGTACAATCCCGATCTTCTTTCGTTGTTTGAACGGGAAGAAGCTCTTAACTGGTATTTGAACAGGGAACAGGCAATCGGGGTGTTCCTTGTCGATGTGACGGCGTTTGATCAAGCACGGCGAGTCCGGCTTTCGTATGGAGAAGAGTCCCGCTATGAAGCCCGACCGATATATGACCGATTGCTGATCGCCATGGAAGACCGTACCTTGATCGAGGAGCTGTTGGCGCAAGCCGTATATATTCTCACCGATGGAACGAAAGCGCTTTTGAAGATCGAAGGATCGAAGGAAATCAATGTCGTCGATGAAGCTGTCGGAAGAATCGAATCGCTGGATCTGTACCTCGTTCCGACGGAGACATCGGCTGTTACCGTTGGACGAAGCGGCTATGAACCTCGGAAGGTCGCCGTCATATGGGAAGAGGGGAGGGTTGCCACGGTAACTCCGAACCTTCAGCGAATTGTCAACGAGCCGATCACCTTGCTTTCGGACGTGGGAACGGTACAGTATGCTTCAGAGGACGAAGCGGGAGAATCCGGCATGATAACCCTCGGATCGCCCTCCTATCCGATCGCGCTTTCAATAGAGAAAGAGGGATTTGTGAAGAGAATGGTTCATATTCCACAAGCAACGGGGACGATCATCCGATTCGGAGTACGAAAAACTTCGGTGAATGTGCTGGATGAACAAAAGAGATTATATCGCCGAGCGCTGGGAACGATCTTGAGTTTCGGTTCCTATGTGGCTGCTCATGCGTTGGCGACCGCATATGACCCCCGGCATGAGAACCCTCTGTGGTCATTGGCTCTTGGTTCGACCCGCATGCTGAGCATCGTATCAAGCGTGGCAATGATCGCCGAGCTCTCCTCATACGCTTCGGCGGTTGGTATGATGCAGGAATAAGGAAGATGAAGATGGCAAAAGGATTCGGTGCTCGACTGAAGAGCTTGTTTGGAATAAAGAAATTCGATGAATCATACTTCGAAGAGTTGGAAGAACTCCTCATCGAAGGGGATCTGGGTTCAAAGCTTACGATGCAGATTAGCGATGAAGTGCGGGAGTTGGTCAAGAAGAAGAGAGACCTTGCGACCAAGGACCTGCAGCTGCTGGTGAAAGAACAGCTCAGGCCGATGGTCCATACATTTCATCCCGAGATTGATCCGGACACCCTCAATGTGTTTCTGATCCTCGGCGTGAACGGGGTGGGCAAGACGACGACGATCGCCAAGATCGCCCAGCTGTACAAGACCCAGGGCTATTCCGTTACGTTGGCGGCCGCGGATACGTTCCGAGCCGCCGCGATCGACCAGTTGGAAGTTCATGCCAATAGGGTGGGGGTTAGAATCGTAAAGCAGAAGAGCGGCAGCGACCCCGGCGCGGTCGTCTTTGATGCGATCACCAGCGCTCAAGCCCGGGATGATCAGGTGCTCCTGATCGATACCGCGGGACGGATGCACAACAAGGAGCACCTGGTACGGGAGCTCGTGAAAATCGATAAGATCGTCCAGACGAAGGGAATCGGTCCCGTTCATTACAAGAAATTTCTCGTCATCGATTCAACCACCGGCCAAAACGGTCTCAGCCAGGCGACGATCTTTCATCAGGCGGTCAAGCTGGATGCGTTGATTCTCTCCAAATACGATTCCTTGGCCAAAGGCGGAGCGCTTATTCAAATCGGAGATTCGCTGGGTCTTCCAATCTCGTTTGTCGGAGTCGGAGAGAAGTACGGAGACCTGGAATTGTTCGAGGCGGAATCGTTTCTTGATTCCTTGGTGGGGCTTGCATGAAACAGGCATTGGTCATTGGTGTTTTGCTCATGATGCTTAACCCGCTGGTCGGGGCGAGCATGAAGGCGAACTCGATCGGCCAACCTTTGGGAGCATATGAGGAAGGCGACCGCTATCGCCTGGAGCTCTCTTCCTACTCGAGGATTCTCTATGATGACGGCAAGCAGGTGTGGATGGAGATCGATCAATACATCGGACCTGCGACCGTGACCACGACCCGAACGTATCGGGATGGACGCATACAAAAACGGACGTTCACAGATGGCTCCCTTGTCAAGGAACAGGAAGATTCGACGATAAGCACGTATACGTTGGATGAAAGCGGACGCCTGATCACCTCTTCGACGGTTATGCGGGAGGATGAACCTACGCTTGCGTATTACTCCTATGACCGGAGCACGCCGCATCTCATCTCCATCGCCCGACTGGGAGAAACGGGGCTTGTCCTTTCACGGTTCGTCCGTGAACCTGACCGCTATACCGTTACCGTGGTGGATGAGGAGGGCGGTCAGCGCTATGTGAGCATGGGATCCTTGAGGATGAGCGATGCGTGGAAAGAGGGAGAGGTGCTCGCTTCCGTTGTCATCGATGAAACGGAAGAAGGCTATTTACGCCTCAGTCAGGACGATCGCACGCAGCTCTATTCCCGAAGCGGCCTCGTGCATCAGGAGCGGACCGATGAATATGAAAAGACGTTCTTCTACACCCCTGAAGGTGAATTGAAAGAAATCCGAACCGAGTATTCCGATGGTCGGGTGACGATCGATTCCTATGATCGACAAACCTTGATTCTTCGTGAAGAATTTCAAGACGGGGTGCCGATGAAGGATACCCGCTACCATGAGGATTTCGGATATACTGAAACTCTGTATGATCATGAAGGGAAGCCGTACGTGGATGTAACATGGGCGGCGGGTGGAATGCGGGTTACATCGATCCGCTATCATTGAGAGGTGGCGATGACACTGCTTCTTGCTTGGCGTTATGCGTTCTCGAAAGCAAACAAGCACCGCGGCGTTTCGATTCGGATCGCCGTCGGTCTTGGTGTCGGCATCTTTGCCATTTTGGTGACCGTCAGCTTCATGCAAGCGTTGCAGAACGCCCAGTTCGATCATATCCGCACCTATGAATCGTTTGATTTCCACTCTGCTCACACATATTCCCTGGAAGAAGGGCGAGCCTTAGCCAAGGAGCTTGAACAGCTGTCCGGTGTCAAGGAGGCGTTCATCTATAAGGATCTTCCCGTCCTGGCAGTGGACCAGGCGGGTGACAACCACCCGATGCGAATCCGAGCGATCGATCTGAGCGGTGATGTTCCCATCCATTCGATCGCCGGCGAGCTGTTCACATCTGGGGGCGTCGCTCTTTCCTATCGCAATCGCTTCCTTGGAAACCCCGTAACCATCACGTTTTTACGGAGCGGGAAACAGGTAACGCAAGTTCCCACCCAACGAAGCGTTCCGGTCACCGGAATCTATGCGACGGAGTACGGACCGTTCGACGGCACCACGATTCTCGCCACCCCCGAATACCTCGCCTCTCTCATCGCTAATGAAACGTATTCGATAGGCATCTATACGAACGAAGGATCGATCAGGAACGCTGAAAAAGAGCTGAGCCCTTATGACGTCATCTCCTACAAAGAGGCCAATCAAAGCTTGTACCAGGCGATGGAGCTGGAGCAGAAGATGATGGCTCTCCTCCTGTTCTTGTTGATCCTCGTCATCATCGTCCATGTGCACGTCTCCTCCAAGCGGCTGGTCGGATCCAAGCAACGGGAGATCGCCCTCTTGAGAACCCTCGGGTTTCAAGAAAAAAAGATACCGCTCATCTTCATCCTTCAAGGTCTCATAGTCGCACTGATCGGCTGTGTCCTCGGTCTCGCGCTTACCGGATCGTTCTTTCTTCTGTACCCTATGGTACGGGTTTATATCGTAAGCAATCTCGGTCTCGATCTGATTCTTGCTCTTCGGTTCGGGGAGGTTGGTTTCTTATGTGTTCTCATCCTTGCTCTTGCCGCTTTAGGCGCCTACACGGGCTCGAGGCGGCTGCTGCGTGTTGATATCATGGAGATAATTGGTCATGGCGAACTCCTTTGAATGCGTCCACCTTTCTTCAATTACGAAATCATTTCCCGCTACACAGGCGGGCGATAGTCGTCTCATGATTCTGGAGGGTATATCACTGACGATCCGGCATGGTCAAAGCGTCGCGATTGTCGGAAAGAGCGGCTCGGGAAAATCGACGCTCCTTGAAATCGCGGCAGGCCTGCTTGAACCGGACAGCGGGACGGTCATGTTGGATGGGGTGTATCTTCACGGCCTCGATGATCGTCAAAAGGCGATCCTGAGAGCGAGAAAGATGGGTTTCATCTTTCAGGCAAGCTACATGCTTGCCGATTTCACCGCCTTGGAGAACGTCAAGATCGCCGCCCTGATCGCCGGCTCCTCGCCTCGGGAAGCGACGACCAGAGCGACGGACCTTCTTCATCGGGTAGGCCTCGGTGAACGCCTCAGCCATACCAGCGACCGGCTCTCCGGAGGGGAGCGCCAGCGCGTCGTCATAGCGCGCTCATTGGTGAACGATCCGGCGATCATCTTTGCCGATGAACCGACCGGCAATCTGGATGAAGAAAACGCCGCGATCATCGAAGATCTGCTTCTCGGTCTGGTGAAGGAGCGAAACGCGACGCTGATGCTGGTTACCCACAACCCCCAGTTTGCGAGCAGGCTCGACCGCGTCCTCACCTTGAGCGAACGGACTCTCGTGGAGGGGATGTGAGCAGACAGGTCGCCGCTCTCCTAGTAAGACGTTCTCTCGGCATGGTCGGAAACACGGCAAGCAGAAGGAGGATTCTCTTCCAGATCCTGCTGATCACCCTTTCCTTGAGCGCCTTGGTCTTCGCGCTGATCTTCGTCACCTCGATGAGCGATGCGATCGCGAATAAGTATGCGCTCATCAACAGCGGCCACCTGCTCGTCCATGACAGGTCCTTTCCTTCAAGAGACTCATACGATTCCTACCTCGTCGGGACGACGTACGGCCTCATCTACTCCAAAGACACGACCGAGCTGGTCTTTCTCAAAGGTGTGGAAGAGCATTATCTGGAGGGAAAGCGAAAAGATGAACTTACGATTCTCGAAGAGAGCGGTGAAAGCACGACGTTGATGAAGGTGATGATCAGCAAAACGCTTGCCCGGACCTTGAACGCTCACACCGGGGAGAACCTTGCGCTGATGATCGGAACCGAGGAGAAGGCGCGTCCGACGCTGGTCCGCATCGGGGCGATCTATGACAGCGGCTATAAGGAGCTTGACGAGATTCTCGTCTTCACCGATCTCTCTTCACTGGTCCGTCTCGGCAGAGAATCGGTATCGTTTCATCATGAAGTGCTTGTGGAGATGCACCGGATCGAGGAAGTAAGAGATCGGTTGACTCATGAGGGGTATCGGGTCACGACGTGGAGCGAGGAAGCCCCTCAGATCGCGAGCAACCTCGTCACCAGCAAGGAAGTCACCTTCATCATCATCAGCATCATCGGTTTGTTGCTCGGCTATGCGACCAGCGAGCTTGCCCGACAGATGGTGGAGGATGATAAACGACAGATCACCTTGCTCTTGTTGCTCGGTGCACGGAAGAAGATGCTTGCTTATTCATATCTGCTCAGCGTCCTCATCGTGACGATTATCGCCCTGATTTTAGGAACCTCCGGGGGAATTCTTCTTTCCTATGGAGTGCCCAAGGTTCTTCCGCTGATTGAAAAACGATCTTTTACCATCCTTTCGTTCTATCTGCTCCGCTTTTCCATCGCCATTCCGATCAAGCGAATTCTCATCCTGGGCGCATTGGTCATTTTTTCCAGCACGGCTACCGTCTTTTTCAGTCTCCGTCGGGCGCTCAGGAAACAGACGATCACCTCTCTTACCTTTGATTAAAGACCAAAGTCCAGTATACTCATGGTTATGAATTTTGAAGTCTTTGTCTTGGGGACAAGCGGGATGATGCCCCTGCCGAACCGTAACCTCACCAGCGCGCTGATTCGCCGTGAAGGCGAGCTGTTTTTATTCGACTGCGGTGAAGGGACGCAAATCTCGCTGAAAAAGCTGAATTTGAAGTGGAAGAAGATCAATTCGATCTTCATCTCCCATATGCATGCCGACCATGTAACAGGTCTGCCGGGGATTCTTATGCTCTCCAGCCAAGTCGACCGGGACACTCCGCTGACCCTCTACGGCCCAAGCAGACTCAAGGAATATGTGGATGCGAACCGCCGGATCCTCGACATATATATCAACTATGAGATCATCGTCAAAACGGTGGAGGAGGGGATCGTTCTCGAAGAGGAAGAGTATTTCGTCCGAGCGTTCGAGCTGAATCACACGAAGCCGTGCTTCGGGTATGTGTTTGAAGAAAAGAAGCGTCCCGGACAGTTCCATCCGGAAATCGCCGGAAGCCTCGGGGTACCGATGGGACCGATGTGGGGAACTCTTCAAAAGGGCGGGTCGGTAATCCTTGAAGATGGGCGGGTGATCCATCCTTCCGATGTCATGGGTGATTTGCGGGAAGGGCGGAAGTTCAGCTACGTTACCGATTCGTTGTATTCGCCGAGCATCGCCGGCCATGTCAAAGACAGCGACCTCTTTCTCTGCGAAGGGATGTTCGCCGACGATCTGCGTGACAGTGCTAAAGAAAAGAAGCACATGACCGCATCCGATGCCGCCCGGATCGCCAAGGAGGCGAATGTGAAACAGCTCGGATTGTTGCACTACAGTCCCCGCTATTCCGATTATGAGCTTCGCTATCTGCTGAAGGATGCAAAAAAGGTCTTTGCCAACACGGTGTTGAGCAAAGACCGAATGCGGTTTTCTCTTCCGTTGAAAGATTAGAAAGAAGCGGCTTTGTACGCCTCCTTGATGATTTCCTCCTTCTCGACGGCTCGACCGTTGCGAGATGCGAATCCGATTTCCAGCTCGCTCCCTTGGAACTCCCGCTGACAGGATTCAATCAGGGAAAGGGTGAAGGTGCGGGCTTCTTCCCCGTTATAGAAGGGGAGGATGATACCGATGACATCATCCTCCAGGGTGAATATGTAGGAAAGGTCTCCGCTTTGGCGAATCAGCTTCTGAGCGATCGCCTCTACCGGGCCTTCCGTGACTCGGGCGATCACGACGGTAAGGTCATAGTTGAGATCGTTCGCACTCTCAAGCTCGAGCCCGAGGATCGAATCGAAGTCCATCTCATAGTATTGGAGCACGTCCTCTTCTTCGGCGGCGGAGACCTCTTCGACAACCATCGGGGAAGGAGCGGCGACAGGAAGAGCTTCTTCTGCAATCTCCTCCTCGACTTGTACGGCAACGCTCTCAACTACGGGCTCACTGACCACGACCTCCGGTTCTTCTTCAACCTGTGGAAGGTCTAACGGAAGAATCACTTCGGCGGCGCGTTCTACGATCGGTTCTTCGCTGAGGACCGCTTCGGTGAACGTCGCTTCATCAAGAACGGGAGCCTGGGCGTAAATGATTTCTTCGTTTCGGATAAATGCGGGATCATCCTGGGGAAGGGCATAGAAAGGTCGGTCGTAGGCGTTGGGCGGAAGCTTGTCGACATCATCGGCAAAATCTTCATCTCTCTTCTTAGATATGACAACACCGATTTCAATCATTATCAAGCCGATCAGGAGGGGAAACACCTTCACGAAGAAAGAAAACAGTTGAGCTTGATCCCACTCCACCTGAGGCAGCAGATACTGGGTCGCCAGATACACTCCCCCGAGGAGGATGACAATCGTAACAATGAAGCTTATAAATATTTGGCGCCCATACCGTTTCTTTTCAGACATTCTTACCTCCACAGCCAGGTCAGATTCCTATATAATACTCATAGTATCATACTTTACTATAAATATTAAAGATTTATATGCATAAGAGAAGCTTGCTAGCAGGTTTATTGACCTATTTCTTCACATTTCTCCTTCTCCTGGCCATTTTTGGCCAAGGAGGCTACCTGCACAACCGAGCACTGAAAGCGGAAATCCAACGCCTTTCCTATAATCAAAACCTTCTTCGGATTCAAATCCAGGCTCTTGAGCGCCAAGAATCTCAGATGGACAAGGAAGATGCTCTTCGAGACGCTGCGTTCAAGTATGGCTACCAAAGTGAAGGAGAGGTCGTGTACTACTTCCCTTTGGAAGAGCGCGGATACCCCGATATCCTCAAAGATCGGCCAATCGAAGGGAGGTGTGAATTCTTTGAAGGTGTGGGTCGTACCACGCTCGCGCTCTGGGCCTTGCTCCCCGCTTTTCTCGCAACCATGCTTGCCTATGTCATAGATAGAAGACGTGTCAATCGATGATTTTTCGAGCTTCAAGGTAGAAGCGCTTCTGGTGAGCATGCCCGATCGAGAACGTTTTCCTTGGCAGTCTGCCTTCCTCCTTGACGGTTTTGAAAAATGCCGACTTGGGGAAAATGGGGAGAATGATCGCGGCATTCGTCGGAAGCGATCCCAGCCGAAGCGTGACCTCTTCTCCGTGGGTGTAGTCGACCGTCGCCAATCGCTTCTCCAATAATCGATCAATCACGTTCTGGATCGTTTCGGCAACCAACGAAGAGGCGGGATCGACCAGCGAAAAGAGGAGGAATCGCTTCTCGTCTTTATATCCGAAACGCTGAACACCATCGTCCAAGGCGAGATGATGGTTCAATTCCTCGACGGAGGAGAGAGGCTTTGTTTCATAAGAGGCGCAGAAGGTGCCAAGGGCATCAAGGAATGATTGATGCTCGATCGAAAAGAGCAACCGGTGAATCGGTTCGAAGATGATGCCCGGGTCATAGATGTTTTGGATTTCAACCAGCGCCCAACGAGCCGGATGATCGGCCATCTCTTCTTCTGATAATTCTTTTTTGATGTCAAGCCAGCAGCTCTTCGCCGTCGCCAGGCTATGATTGCCGTCGCCCATCGCAAAGAGGAACGGATCTTCCGCCTCTTGCTTCTCGAGCAGAGCCTCGAACCGATCTGCAAGGCGATGAAACTCCGTTTCTTCGTCGATCTGCCACGCCGTAACCGTTCCGCCCCTTTCCATCAAAGACGTGGAGTAGACTTGGCGGAAGGCGGATATGTTTCTGCTCAGCGGTTCAATGATTGTATCATCCGGATCGTCGATCATGACGAGGATATGGGGTATCTCCAATGCGGCATCATGGCGAATCGTCTTGCGGGGAGGAATCCGATCGAGAATCGTTTCTTCACTTGCCCTGATGAGGGTGCGCGAGCCGTTGTTCCAATCGTAGTGTTCCAGATCCAACGCTGCGAGAAGGCCCCATCGACCGTTGCCGCCTCCTTCGTCCTCCCTATGAATGAGAAAGAAGCTTTTTTCGTAGACGTCAAAAAGATCATCTTCGAGATACCGGTTCATCGACCGGTTGATCGCGGCGATCCGCTTTCGGGGATTCTTCTCTTCAAGATATACTTCGGGGTAGATCAGCTTCAGCGCAGAGGGCGCATCACCTACATATGCTTCGACCCGTTTCCAATACTCCGGTTCCGAAGTGTACTGGTCGCAGGCGACGACCGCCCATTTTTGCAAATCGATTTCTTTCTTCGGTACTAAGATTGTCGGCGGTTGAACGCCGTATGCAGCTAATCGCTCGAACGTCGTGGGCATTGGTATCCTCTTTATTGTATGCTATTGTTCGTAAGTGTATCGAAAGGCGCAAAGGAGGGAAAGGGGGATGGGCCATGCGTTGATAATCACCGGTGGGGGAGCTCCGAAAGCGCTTGAAGATCTTCACCTCGAATCCTACCGATTCATCGTGGTCGCCGACAGCGGTATCGAGTTCGCGGTAAAACACGACTTGTTCGCCGATATATGGGTCGGTGATTTCGATTCGGCGCAAATACGACCGGAGCGAGTCGGCGAGATCATTCACAAAGACCATGATATGAAGCTCGAAAGCGATACGGAGCTGGCTCTGATGATCGGTCGGGAGCGGGGGATGGCTGCGTATACCCTCATCGGTGGGGGCGGATATCGGATGGATCATCTTCTTCAGACGTATTCGCTCTTTGATCGCTACGGTCTTCCGCTTGCCTGGCACACCACGTATGAATCGCTTTACAGCGTTCACCGCAAACGAAGATTCATCACTTCGGCGGGACGGACGCTCAGTTTTCTGCCCGCTTCCTTTACCGGCGAGAGTGTCGTCAACGCTTCCGATCTGGTCTGGCCGCTGAAGGAGTATCGATTGACGACGGAATCGATCTCGCTTTCCAACCGGACGGCCGCCGACGTGCTGGATGTCTCGGTTGAAGGCGATCCGATCTTCCTCTGTTTTCCGGTTGCAGATACCGGCGCTTAGGTGCTACGATCGAAGCATGTTGCATGAGCGAAGGCTCTTGGCGTTTTCAAGCCGGGTCCACACATATACTCTCTTTTTGTACCTGTTCTTTTTCCTCCTCTATATTCTGGGCGGTTTTTTCCTTGTCGACACGTCCTTTGAAACGTTGTTGAGCTTTTTGCTGAAGCTTGTCGGATACTCGAGCGTCATCTTCGGAGTGTGGGTTTTGGCATTCTCCATTGTTGTCTGGTTTGTTGACAAGGTATTTCCATTTTCTCCGATATGTTTCACGATTCTTCGAATCGGAGCGGTCATTCTCATGGCGACGCTCATCGAAATCATCAATACGCTGGTCCATCAAGGACTTTCAATACAGTGGGGTGGGTAACGTGGATACTCCTCAGATCTCAGCAGTGCGCGGCGCTATTCACGTCGCCGTCGATTCCAAGGAAGCGATCGCTCAAGCGGCTCAAAAGCTCTTTGTTGGCATATTGGAAGCAAACAACCTGCAGGAAGAGCAAATTGCTTCGTTGCTGATCACTCAGACCGGAGATTTGAAATCTCTCAATCCGGCAACGGGTCTGAGGAGGGGAAACCTTGCTTCCAACGTACCGTTGTTCTGCATGCCGGAGCTTGAAATCGAGGGGATGATGAGTCGAGTGATTCGAATGCTTTTCATCTTGAAGATTCATAAAAGCGATCTTAAGCCGGTCTATCTTGACGGGGCGGAACTCCTTCGCCCCGATCTGATGAGGAAAGAATGAACGTAACGATTCAGAGGGGCACATTGAGGGGAACGATGGCCGTTCCGGGCTCCAAAAGCGACACGATCAGGGCGGTGCTCCTTTCGATGCTTTCCGAAGGGCGTTCGGTCATTCACAATCCGCTGGCCTCCGGAGACGGACTTTCCGCCAAAGAAGCGGCGATCGCTCTAGGGGCATCCATCACCGAAGCAGGGGACCGGTGGATCGTCGAAGGAGTGGGGCGTCATCTTGAAGCTCCTCAGAAGAGCCTCGATCTGGGAAACAGCGGAACGGCGACCTCTTTTTTTTCATCGATCGCGTCGTTGGCCCGAAGACCGGTCACGCTTACCGGCGACGAGCAGATCCAAAGGCGGCCCTTCAAGACGCTGTTCGATGCCCTTGAGGATCTGGGCGTCGAGGTTTCGGTGCATAATCCCAACAAGGTCTCTCCGCCGGTCACGATCACAGGTCCTCTTCTTGGCGGAACCGTTACTCTGCAAGGCTTCAACAGTCAATTCGTCTCCAGCCTGCTTCTGGTGAGCCCGTTTGCGGAGATTCCCGTTACCATCACCGTCCACAACGGGCTGGAAAAGCCATACGTTCAGCTGACGCTCGATTGGATGAAGAGGTTCGGCATCGAGGTGGAGAATCCAAGCAACTATGAATATTTTGAAGTTCCCAATACAAAGACGTACCGGGGGCGTGAAGTGACCGTCGGCGGTGATTGGTCGGCGGCAGCATTTCCATTGGTCGCTTCCGTACTGACCCCTTCCGACCTCACGATCACCGGTCTGGACTTTTCCGACAGTCAGGGGGATAAACGGGTAGTCGATATTCTCAAAGCTATGGGAGCCGACATCGCTGTGCATCCTCTTGAGGGAACTCTTTCGATCAGGGGCGGCAAACCGCTCATCGCCTTGCAGGAAATCGATCTGGCGGATATCCCCGATGCGCTTCCTTCTCTCGTCGTGGCGGCGACGCAGGCGCATGGAACGACGACGTTCACCAATATCTCCCATGTACGAGTAAAGGAAACCGATCGGGTCTTTGAAATGACCGAGCGCCTCAATCGATTGGGGTGCTCGCTGGAGATAGGGGAGGATGAGCTCCACGTCCATGGCCCGACTCCCATCAGAGGTGGGACGGTGTCTTCCGCAGGAGATCATCGAATCGCGATGGCGATGGTGGCGGCGGCGCTGGCGGCAAGGGAGGAGATCACCATCACCGAAACGGAATGCGTCGCGGTATCATTCCCCGATTTCTTTGAACGGTTTGAAGAGTGCGGGATGAAGGTCGTCCATCACGACGGAACATGAAAAAGCGGCATACCGAAGTACACCGCCAGGAAGCCGACTGTCAGAATTGAACTGACGACCCCGAGATTACAAGTCACGTGCTCTACCGCTGAGCTAAGTCGGCATCGTGTGCAACTATATCGGTCAGGGCGCGGGTGTGTCAAGAAGCGGTTTTTGGGCAAATTCCCTTAGCGCGGTTGACAAAGGGAGTAATAGCTTGTATTGTACTGTACGGTTGTCTTTTGACAGGGAGAGGTACCCAAGCGGCCAAAGGGGGCAGACTGTAAATCTGTTGGTTATCACCTTCGAAGGTTCGAATCCTTCTCTCTCCAATTGTAGGCCTTCTTCTACGAGGAAGGCCTTTGTTTGTCATCGCGAAAAAGGGGTGTAGATGAGTAGCTTCTACGACGAAGGTCTGCAATTCTCCTGCGTATCAGGCTGCGTCTATTGTTGCGGGGTCGAACCGGGGTTCGTATTTCTCTCCCAAGCCGACCTCGATCGTCTCTGTACCCATGCCAGACTGGATCAACAAACATTCATCAAGACATATTGCCGCTACGTCGATATGGGTGCGTACAAGATGATCAGCCTGGTTGAGAAAAAGAACCACGACTGCATCTTCTTGAGCCCGTACGGATGTACCGTGTACGAAGCCCGTCCGGTCCAATGCCGAACCTACCCGTTTTGGGGCACGATCATTGAAAGTGAAGAGACATGGGAAGAAGAAGCCCGGTCGTGTCCCGGAATCGGTCACGGGAAACGGTACAGCAAGAAGGAAATTGACGGTTTCATTCGCCAGCGGATCGCCAACGGACTGATCATGATCATATAGGAGACCAGATGGCAAAGATTGCTGAATCCACTCTCCAACAAATCAAAGCTCGCCTGTCGATCAGCGAAGTGGTCAGTGATTACGTCACCCTTTCCTCAAGAGGCGGGCGCCTCTGGGGATTGTGCCCATTTCACGAAGAGCGGACCCCTTCATTCAGCGTCGTCGATCAAGAGGGGTTTTATTACTGTTTTTCCTGTAAAAAGGGGGGATCGGTCTTCGACTTCATCATGGAGATGGAAAAGGTTCCGTTCCATGAAGCGGTAAAAATGCTCGCCCAGCGAACAGGAGTGGAACTGGAAGAAGAAACACCCGCCCAGCGGGCTCAGCGCGATCTTTCGGAAAATCTCTACGAGCTGTACGGGCGGATTGCCGGTTCCTTCGCCTATCTCCTGAAATCCGGATCAAGCGGGTCATATGCCCGCTCCTATCTGAAGAAGAGGAATGTCGCTGTTCCGATGTGGGATACGTTTCTTCTCGGATACGCTCCCCGTGACGGATCGTGGTTGTACCAATTCTTGAAGAAACAGCATTACAGTGATGAGCTGCTCGCTCAAAGCGGTCTCTTCAGCCAAAAGAATCCGACCTATCCGCTCTTCGTGGATCGATTGATCTTCCCCATCCGGAATTGGCAAGGCAAAGTCGTGGCGTTCGGAGGCAGGGATCTTTCAAACACCTCCAAAGCGAAGTACATCAACACTCCGGAGACGGTGATCTATTCGAAGAAGCATAACCTTTTCGGGCTCTATGAATCGCTGGATACGATCAAACAGGAGCGCAAGGCGATCCTATGCGAGGGGAACTTCGATGTGGTTGCCCTCCACCAGGCGGGTTTCACCAATGCGATGGCGCCTCTGGGTACTTCCTTCACCCCGGAACAGGGGAAGCTGCTCCACCGATACTGTGATACCGTCGAGATTCTTTTCGACAATGATCGAGCGGGGCAGGAAGCGACCGCCAAAGCGTTGCTGATCGCTCAGGATCTGGGGATGGTCAACAGAGTGCTTGCTCTTACGAGCGCCAACGATCCATCGGAACTCATTGAACGGGGCTCGGAGGAAGCGCTCAGGAAGGAGCTGTCCTCATCCCTCGACGGATTCCGATTTCTGCTTAACGCTCAGCTGCACAGCCATGATGCTTCCACGGCTAAAGGGAAGGCCCGAGTGTTTAACCGGCTCAAGCCCTACCTGCGGGTGACGCACAGCGAAATCGAGCGGCAGGAGCTGATCAAGACGCTCAGCGATCTGCTGGATATCGACGAGGCATCGATACATGAAGAATATTCCAAGGAGCAAGCCCCGAAAAAACCGGCGGTCGAACAAGACGTGCAACCGATAACTCCATTGAATCCCGCATCGATTTCTCCGGATTATTACCTGATGCTGACCGTGGCGAACAACCGGGAGCTTTACCTGAAGACCCGAACTTCGATCGGCTTTGAAAGTTTGAATGATCCGAAAGCCCATGAACTGTATGAAGCGTTGGAGCAGGCCGCTCGGGAGGATTCCCTCGCAAGCAGTGAATACCTTTTGCAGCTGCTCGATAGTGAACAGGTGAAAAGCGACCTTTCCTCTTCGTTCGGATTGGCGGAGTTTAGAAATGAGCCGCACAAGATTTTAAACGAGGGGTTGCTTCGGATTCGACTTCGGTCCTGGGAGAAAAAGCGCCAATCCAATAAGCGCTTATTGGATATAACGCAGCTTGAGGGCAACGATAGCGAGGCGATCGAAGAATTGTTGAAGGAACGCCTCGAAATTGAAGAGGAAATCGCTAGGATAAAACAGGAGCTGGAGTAAGAAAAAAGGAGGATGCCATCGGTTTTACTTCTCTTGTAAAGGCACGGATAAATCTGTATGATGTAACGACGTCCGTGAAAAAGGTCACCGTCTTGAGCGCGAATGACTCGAGATTGACGAAGTGCTGAAAGATGACGATTATACGAAGGGAGAGAATAACACTGACGTAACATGCCTTTGAGTTCACTTGGTTGTTTCAAACCAAGGCTTTTTATGTGCACGGACTCCAACACGGATTCGGAGTGTCGACAAAGAAACGGGGTAAAGGGAACAGATGCTGGATTACACTATTGTCAACAACATATTTAATGAACTGGTCAAAGAGGCGGGGGACACGAAAAGTGTCAGCAAAGATCTCCTCATGAAAAAGGTTGGAAACCTGGGCGAAGAATATGTAGAAGCGATTGAAGAACTGTTGACCGACAACGACATTGAACTTGTCGAACCGCTTGATACTCATGAGATCAACGGCTTTGATGGTGAACCTGATGACGATGAGATCGATGAAGTCAGTGATGATGTGTTCAGCTTGGATTTGGTGGAGGAGGATGACATTGACGATGAAATGGACGTCGATGTCGAGCCGATCAGCGTGGAAGACTTTCACGAGCCGGAAGAGGAAGAGGACGATCCCCCGAAAAAAGCGAAAGACGATGACGACGATGATGATCTTGATGACGAGGATGAAGAGGACGAGGTCGATGGGCTGAAATCATGGAGCGGCATCAGCACCGACGACGACTCGGCCGGTGGAGCCCACTATGTAGATATCTCCAAGCTCGACGACCAGGATGGGGAAAGCGAGTCTTCCCGCCATCCGACGATCCTTGGAACCGATAAAGGGGAGGGCGGCGGGGACGACCCGATTCGGCTTTACCTGCGAGAAATCGGACGGGAGAATCTTCTTACCGCCGAACAGGAAGTCGAACTCTCCATGAAGATGGAAGAGGGGGCGGCGATCATCACCGAGGTGATTCAGGAAAGCGGGATTCTGATCACCCGATTCAAAGACATTCTCGCGGCGCTTACCACGAAGCGGGATGAAAATGACGATGAATATACTCAAAAGGATGCTAAAGAGTTCGAAGTAAACCTGAAGCGATACAACAATTGCTACCGTGAACCGTTGAAGGATGTTCAAGCCGCTTTAAAGACCTATATCGTAAAGAAAGACCAGATGATTCTCTCCGGAGAAGATATTCTCGGCGATGCCGCTTTGGATAAGAGTCGACAGGCGTTGCTGAAGAAGCTCTCGGCGATCGAATTGCAGCCGGAAGAGATTCTAGCGTTCACCGATGACTTCATCGAAGCGGAATATAAGATTCGTTCCTTCAATGAAAAGAAGCAACAGCTTGAGAACAAGCTGAATATCCGGACCGCCCGCGATCTTCGTCAACTCGGAAAAGATCTGGCGACCCAGTCAAAAGCCGCCTTGATCGAAGAAGAGCTGCACCTTTCCAGTGATACGATCAAAGATCTGATTCGGGAGCTTCAGATTACTCACAAAGTGCTCAAGCAGATCGAGTTCGAGTTCGAGGAACGAAGCGATGCCATTCTGGAGCTGGCCGATCGGATCAAGTACGGTCAAAAGATGATGAAAGACGCAAAGGACCGGCTGATTCGGGCGAACCTGCGGCTCGTCGTCTCGATCGCCAAGAAGTATACCAATCGCGGACTCCACTTCTTCGACCTTGTCCAAGAAGGGAATATCGGTCTGATCAAAGCGGTTGAGAAGTTCGAGTACCGCAAAGGCTTCAAGTTCTCCACCTACGCCACGTGGTGGATCCGCCAGGCGATCACCCGTTCGATCAGCGACCAGGCTCGGACGATCCGCGTTCCGGTTCATATGATTGAACAGATCAATAAGGTGGTTCGCGAATCGAGGATGTTGATGCAGAGCCTCGGGCGCGAGCCGACCGATGAAGAAGTTGCCGAGAAGCTCGGTTGGACGGAGAGCAGGGTGAAGAGCGTTAAAAACGTCGCCCGCGAACCGATCAGTCTCGAGACGCCGGTCGGTGAAGAGGAGGACTCCCTCCTCAGCGATTTCATCGAAGACAAGGATGTCGAGAATCCCGCCCAGCAAACCGCATATTCGCTGCTTCAGGAGCAGCTGAAAGAGGTGCTCGGTACGCTTCCCGCTCGTGAACAGGAAGTCTTGAAGATGCGGTTCGGCTTGGAGGATGGCTACTCGTTGACACTCGAGGAAGTAGGATTGTATTTTGAGGTGACTCGTGAGCGCATTCGACAGATTGAAGCGAAAGCCCTGCGAAGGCTCCGCCACCCGAAACGAAGCAGAAAATTGAAGGATTTCATTTAATAGCAGAGGAAGATGATGATGAATGAAGCAGCGGTATTTTCACGGCTTAATCAATTGCAGAATGATTTGAGCATTCGATTCGCTCTCGAAGAGGAGATCGCGAGGCTCCCCCGCGACTTGAAAGTCAAACAGGAGTTGTTGGACACGATCAACCTCGACTACATCGATGAACACACTCGAAGCGAGGCGGCGAAGGTCGAGCTGAAGAATCTTGGCTACCAATATGAAGACGCCGTACAGGCCCGTGATAAAAGCGAACGCAACATGGAATTGATCACCACTCAGCGCGAGTTTGAAGCGCTGGAGAAAGAGATCAAAGATGCCGCGGCAAAAGAGCAGAGCTTGTTGAAACAGCTTCACGTCAAAGAGAAGCAGGTTCAGGAGTTTGAAATCCGGCTCACCGAAAAGGAGGAGCTGATGGCTCTTCAAAAAAGTGAAGTCGATGCGGAGGCGAACAAGATCGATGCGCTCCTTGCCGAGAAGAAACAGGAGCTGGCCGAAGTCAGCGCGCGATGCGAAAGCTTCATCGGCGAAGAGATCACCCACGATCTGTACAACAAGTTTTCCAATATCGTGAAGAACAAGAAAGGCAAAGGAATCGTTCCGGTCCATGGCTTGGTTTGCCAGGGATGTCATGTTATTCTTCCGGTGCAGTTCGTAAACTCGGTTCGTGACGGCAAGGACGTTGAATTCTGTCCGTACTGCAGCCGAATCCTCTACTGGGAGGACGTTGAAGGAGCGGATGACAAGTTCATCGCAGGACGAGTCGATCCCGATGCCGATTTGGGTGAGTTTGTCCAAGAAGGTGAGTTTGACGACGTTTTATAGGATTTTTGACAAGGCAGGCTAGATGATCGCGCTCGGTATGCCGAGTGAGGAAAGTCCGGGCTCCACAGGACATGACGCCGGATAACATCCGGGAGCGGTAACGCTACAGAGAGTGCCACAGAAAATATACCGCCGCCTTTGCGGTAAGGGTGAAATGGTGGGGTAAGAGCTCACCGCGATGATGGCAACATCATTGGCAGGGAAAACCTCGTCAGGAGCAAGACCAAGCAGCAAATAGGGTTGTCCGCCTGATATTTGCGGGTAGGTTGCACGAGTGGTTTGGCAACAAACCACCTAGATAGATGATCATCTTCGACAGAACCCGGCTTATTGGCTGCCTTGTCTTTTTTTACATACAAGGGGTGAAGCTATGCAAAAGACAGTTCTTGTAAGCATACTTCTCTCCTTTTTTTGTCTGTTCGTCTCCTGTTCAAACAACTACCAAGCCCTAGACCGTTTGCTCGAATCGGGAGCGTACCGGGAGGTGCTCGATCATACATCTACGCGCTTTCGAAGGAATCATGATCCAAAGCTGTTGATCTACCGGGCTCAAGCGCTCGATCGCCTCGGCCAATCATCAAAAGCCTTGGATACGATCAAGCTCTACAACGCCTTGACTCCTCTTTCCAAGCAGGAGCAGGCTCAGCTGAGTTTTGAGCTTGCCTTGAAAAATCGGGATTGGATCTATCTCATCACGCAGGCGGAGATGCTTGAAGCGGACAATCGCTTGACGATCGATCAGGCAAAAGGGTATTACCGGGCGTTGCTGAACACAGGCAGAACGGAGGACGCAAAAACGCTCTTTTCTCAAACGATCCAAGGAACCTCTTCACCATCCGAAGAGGTCGGATTTCTCATTTCCACCGAGGTTGATCCAAAAGCTCTTGCAGCCTATCTGAGCATTCTTTCAACAGAGGAGCAGATCGCTCTTGTCCTGAAGCTGGTTCCCATCGGACTGGATCCTTCGATCGCCGATGCGTGGTTCATCTCCCTACGAATGCAAAAGAGTGATACAATCGAACTCTATCGCGCTTTGGCTCTGCTTGCCGGTCAAGCTGGACGGCGATATGAGGAAGCCCGGTATGCGCTGCTCTACCAGACAAGCAAGGAAGCTCATGAATAACACGTTTGATCGGTTACAAGACGATTTGTTGATGATAAGCAACCCCGCCCGGTATATCGGCGGTGAGTATACCCGGAACAGGAAGGAGCCCGAACCGGACGACCTTCGCTGTGCGATCTGTTTTCCCGACCTCTATGAGATCGGCATGAGCAATCTGGCGATCAAGATCATCTATGACCAATTGAACCGCATCGATGGTGTTCATTGCGATCGCGTCTTCTCCGTCGCTCCCGACTTCGAAGCATTGCTGAGAGCGAAAGAAATTCCGCTGTACACTCTCCAATCCCGTCTCGGCCTGCATGCCCTCGATCTTCTCGGCATCTCGATCGGATATGAATTGACGGCTACGAACATCCTTCAAGTCCTGGATCTGGGCAAGATACCGATTCGAGCAAACGAGCGAAGCGACAAGTATCCGATCGTCATCGGCGGAGGGCCTGCGATCGCCAATCCGCTTCCGTTCGGAGCATTCCTGGATTTTGTGTATATCGGCGAATCGGAGGGAGGCCTGGATGAGGTCGTCGCCATCTTGCAGCGAGCAAAGAAAGAAGGGTGGAGTCGGGCACGGAAAGTCGAAGCGCTAGGGAAATGTTCTTTTCTCTGGCACTTGGGCAAACAATCCGCCGTACTACGGCATATCGATCGCTCCTTTCCGGAAAAACGGACGTTTCAGCACTTTGTCGTACCGAATATCAAAGTGGCTCAAGACAACGGGGTGGTAGAGATCATGAGGGGGTGTCCCAACGGCTGCCGGTTCTGCCATGCCGGTCAGTTCTACAAACCATACCGCCAGAAAGATCTCGCCTCGATCGTCGAAGAGGTCAAGCAGTTCATTGATGAGTATGGCTATCGGGAAATCACCCTTTCCTCGCTTTCCAGCGGCGATCATCCTCAGATCGAGGAGATGATCGACTTTTTGAACGCCACCTACGCCCATCGGAACATCTCCTTTTCTCTTCCTTCGTTGAAGGTGAACACCTTCAACCTCGGAATCCTGGAAAAGCTCGGCGAGGTGAGGAAAAGCGGGCTTACCTTTGCCATCGAGACGCCGAAAGAAGCATGGCAGCTCGCGATGAACAAACCGGTTCCTCTACAGCAGGTCATTGAAATCATTCAGGAAGCGAAGAGCAGGGGATGGCGGCTCGCAAAATTCTATTTCATGGTGGGTCTCCCGTTTGTGGACCGGGAGGAAGAAAACCGGGAGATCGTCGATTATCTTGGCGCGATCTGGGATGAAACGAAGCTCAATATGAATATCAACATCGGCACCTTCATTCCGAAAGCCCATACGCCTTTTCAATGGTGTGCTCAACTTCCGGCCAAGGAAGCCCAGAATCAGCTGCATCACCTCAAAAAGATGATCATCGCTCGAATCAAGGGAGCCCGGGTCAACTATCACGATCCGACGATCAGCTACATCGAGGGATTGATCAGCCGGGGGGATCAAAACTTCGCCGATGTCATCGAGAGCGCCTACGATAAAGGCTGCAGGCTTGATGCATGGGACGAATACCTTGATAAGGAGAAATGGTTTGAAGCGATCGGAGAGGCGTCCTACGACGTAAATGCCGCGATCTGCGATGAATACGGCCTTGATGAACCGCTTCCCTGGGATGGAATCAATCTTCGAGTCAGCAAACCGTTCCTCGTCGAGGAGTATAAGCGGGCAAGCAGGCTTCTGCTTACCGGACGGTGCACCGATGAGTGTACTCATCTCTGTGCCGCGTGTACTCCCTCAAACAAAGTAGTTGATGCCAAGCGACTTATTTCCATCGAATACCCGAAACCGCAGGACCGGCCCAGTCCGCTTTCCTATGTGCAGGCGCTCGTTACGTACCGACGGGTCTTTCCCGCAACCTTGATCAGTCACATCAATACGATGAGAAACGTCGAGATGGCGCTCCAGCGATCGAACTTGCAGGTGCAGTTCACCCAGGGGTACAACCCGACGCCCAAACTCGAATTCGTGAATCCGCTTTCGCTTGGAATAACCGGGGAGGCGGAAATCCTCCTGATCGAGCTCGTCGACGACCCGTCGGTAACCGAATCGGTCGTAAACGAAACCTTGCAGAAGAATCTCAATGAAGGCTTTGAGATCACAAGCGTCGTGTTTCTGCCCAAAGGAAAGAAGCGAACCCTTGCCCGGCACCTCGTCGCCAGCCGCTATGAGTTTGACACGAAAGGAAACGTTGAGGCTCAAAACGCTCTTCAGGCACTTGTTCAAGAGCCTAAAGAAGGCGCCACGGTGAAAGAAATCAGGGAACATCGCTTCGAAGTGATCGTCTGCGGCGAACGCAACATGATCAAGCTGCTCTTCGGAAAGGATGCGGACAAGTTCCTGGTCGCCTCCAAATACGAGATAACCCGGACGAATCTCTATGCCGGGGAGATCGGGACTTCCTACAGCGAGTTCATGCTTCGTCCTTAGCTCGTTGCCATAGCGCTTCCATCTGATCGAGGTTCGCAGTTTTGAGTTCCAGACCCTCTTCTCGTGCCTGAGCGACCACCCGGTTGAACCGTGCCTGAACCTTTTCATTCGCCCGGCGAAGCGCATACGAGGGGTTGTAGCCAAGAAAACGGGTGAGATTGATGACGCTGAAGAGAAGATCGCCCAGTTCCTCCTCGGTATCACCGCCTCCCTCCAATGATTCACGCACTTCCCGTATTTCTTCTTGAACCTTCTCGAAGACTCCGTCGGAATCCGGCCAATCAAAACCGACCTTCCTCATCTTTTGCTGGATTTCAGCGGCTTTCTCAAAGATGGGAAGAGCAGGGGGAATCCGGCTGAAAAAGTCGTCTTCCTTCGGCATTTTTCCTTCCTTGACTTTCATCTGATTCCAGAGCACAAGGACATCACCGGGACTGTCCGCCGAGGCTGAGGAGAAGACATGGGGATGGCGACGAATCAGTTTTTCACTGACGGCGTTCAACGCCCCGACCACGAACGCTTCATCGGTCTCTTCCTGAATGTGGCCAAGCATCAGGACGTTCAGAAATACATCTCCAAGCTCTTCCATCGCATCGCTCTTGGATTCATTTCGTAGGGCATCCAAGTACTCGTAGGCTTCATCGATCAGATTCAAGGTGATATCTTCACCGGTCTGTTCGCGATCCCATGGACAGCCGTTATCGCTGCGCAGATGAGCGATGATCGTCCTGAGCTGATCGAGCGCTTCTTCATAGTTCTCATGACGGGTAAATGTGTAATCAATCATGAAAAAAGTATACTTGAATCTTTGGATATGGTACACTGTGTATATTGTATGGACACACCAATGTATATGGCGATCATCGAAGAGGTTCGTTTTCAGATCGCAAACGAAATTCTCAAAGAAGGAGAAAAGCTTCCTTCGATCCGAAATCTTGCAAAGACGCTTGAAGTCAGCGTGATCACGATAAAGCGTGCGTATAAGGAACTGGAAGAAGCAGGATATATCACCACGATTCCCGCAAAAGGCTCCAAGGTCGCACTCGGTGCAAAGGACCGGATCAAAGAGGAGTTCCTCGCCACCATCAAGGATCACGTGACGATCGCATATCGCTTGGCGCAGAAACTGAACATCTCCGATGCCGAATTCGGCATGCTCCATGAACTGATCAAAGCGGAGCACAACGGATAAGAACAAGACAGGGGAGAAAAGAAGAATCAAATCAATAATTTCTAGTTGACAGAATATATATTATTTAGATTTCCATGCTTCCTAAATACTTCAGGTTTGTCCAGTAGATATTGTTGAAATCGCCCTGGGAAATATTGATTGCAGCAAAGAGATGAACGTACAGACCGCCGGCAACAACATCTTCATCTTCAGGTTGGATCGATGAAAACGGCTTCTGTTGTATTCGGGCGAGTTTGTTATTCGTCTGATGTTTATACGAAGGGTTTGCTGGTGTTACGGAAAAGGTGCCATTTGCTTTGTCATATTCAACGGCAAAATCGGTTTCAATGTGGTCATCCAAGGAAATAGCGGTTGGATCGGTATACATGACATGGTAATTTGGCGATGTATAGACACCGCCTGAGGTGTCACTGAACGGATAGATCACATACAGAAGATTCTCGTCATGAGCATCTTTGATTGAAAAGATTCCTTCGTCAGCTTCGTATGCGTTGGCTCGGATATGACGTCCGTATGGCGCTTTACCGGCTTTTGCTTCAAATGCCGTCTGGAGCCGTGACGCGGAATACCCTTCAAATGTCGTGGATGAACCGGTAATCGCATATCCGAGGAAGATCTTCGGTCCGTTCATCGGATCGATTTTGCCAAGGTCATCCAACGTGCTTTGATCCACCACATACTTGGCGGTGATTTTCGCATCTGTTTTGGACAGGACACGAATTGAGCTGTCAATCGTGAAAATAGTAGGTATTCCGCACCCGATAAAGATAAAAAAAGCAGATACGATGAGAACAAGGGTAAGCCTTTTCTTCATGGTATCTGCCTCCTAAGGGGCCTTATGACGAGATCGTCTATAAGAATGCGATTCGATTCAAGGCCAGTTTTGCGTACTCTGAGTTCGGAAATTGGTCGGCAAGCTGTTGGAACGTCGCTTTTGCAAGGTCGGTGTTGCCCCTGCCCTCTTCAAGGCGTCCTTGAGCGAATAACGCTTTTGGCGATTCAGCCGCTTCAAACCCAAACTCGTCGATGATTCTCGTATAATATTCAAGGGCTTGTTGAACATCACCCATATTCTCGGCGCACGCTGCCGCATTGGCAAGAGCAAGACTTTGGAAGTAGGTGTTCTTACCCATCTGATATACGCCGTTGAAATAATCGATCGCTTCCCTGTAGGAACCTTCGGTGAAGGCGAATAATCCAAGAAGATACTTCGCTTTAAGAGCGGGATACCCTTTGCCGTTGGCGGCGAGCGAATTGAGGCCGGAGAGCAACGCTTCCCTGCTCTTATCATACGATTCATCATCTTCGCCAAGACTCTGGAAGGTCAGATAATCACTTTCAAGGAGATCGATCTCATTGAATTGCTTATTCAGTTTCTTGGACTCGTAGATACCGATACCCACCAATGCGATTGCGGCAATGAGGATTACCACGGAAATATAGGCGATCACGATGCCCCATTTCGAGAAAAATCCACTCAACCTTACTTCAATTCGCTGAGCCAGGGTCAGTTCTACATCACTTTTTCTATCACTCATATCCTATCTCCGTGTTGACAAGGTATGCGCACAGGCGACCTGAGCCGCCTCTGCCGTAAAGAGGGAATCAATTCCCGTCCTTCTCTTCATCCTTGTAACGCACCATATCTGCAAGGGAGAAGGTATCGCTTTCATCGTCATCATCGTGGATGTACTTGGCGATCTCGGATTGCTGAGAGCGCTTGATCATCTCCTTGATTGAAAGAGAAAGCTTCTGAGTTGAGGGGTTGAGTTCGACGACCATGGCGGTGATCGGATCTCCGACTTTGAACTTCTTCAACACCTCGTCGGTGTACTCTTCATCCGGACCGACAAGATTGAACTTGCTGATTAAGCCTTCGATTTCACCGGGAACTTTCACGAAGACGCCAAAATCGGTAACGTTCGTAACGGTTCCGCTGATTGTCGAGAACTTCGGATAGTCG
>Ga0116183_1001010_pt1 | contig 32810 bp, 30 predicted proteins | sample AD_UKC078_MetaG_FD_89753 | JGI IMG/M metagenome (GOLD analysis project Ga0116183, IMG submission 89753) | Active sludge microbial communities of municipal wastewater-treating anaerobic digesters from USA - AD_UKC078_MetaG | ecosystem: Engineered > Bioreactor > Anaerobic > Digestate | place: USA...
ATCGGCAAGGGGCGATGTCGCGCCCCACGCGGGGCGCGTGAATTGAAACTGCGGCGTGCGCCGCGATGGTTGGGATGGTGGCGTCGCGCCCCACGCGGGGCGCGTGAATTGAAACATCATACTGCGAGGGTACACGGACAAACCCCGCGTCGCGCCCCACGCGGGGCGCGTGAATTGAAACCGAATGGATCGGCAAGCATTTGACGTGATCTTGTCGCGCCCCACGCGGGGCGCGTGAATTGAAACTCGTTGCCACAGGCTACAATGATAGGCAACGGCGTCGCGCCCCACGCGGGGCGCGTGAATTGAAACAACAGCTTCAGGTTCTTCCGGGGGCATCCCGGGTCGCGCCCCACGCGGGGCGCGTGAATTGAAACCACGGGGATTGACGGGACGCTCAAGGGCGTTGGTCGCGCCCCACGCGGGGCGCGTGAATTGAAACCATCCGGCCAGCCAACGCCAACGAACGCGCCGGTCGCGCCCCACGCGGGGCGCGTGAATTGAAACAATTTCGAGTTGGAAGACGTTGCCGAGCGCGCAAGTCGCGCCCCACGCGGGGCGCGTGAATTGAAACAATGCTGCGCCGCGCCCGCAGCATCGGGCTGGGTCGCGCCCCACGCGGGGCGCGTGAATTGAAACAGAGTCCTTGAACCGACATTACAGGACTTCACGCGTCGCGCCCCACGCGGGGCGCGTGAATTGAAACCGTATGTGGGCGCGCCATCGGCCAGATTCACCGCGGTCGCGCCCCACGCGGGGCGCGTGAATTGAAACTGTGGGAGCAGTGGACGGCGACCCGTGGGCTGAGTCGCGCCCCACGCGGGGCGCGTGAATTGAAACCCGTTGCGAGGTATGCACTGTTGGAACGGACATTGTCGCGCCCCACGCGGGGCGCGTGAATTGAAACTAGCGTGATACGCGGCTTGTTGCAGTTATGCGAGTCGCGCCCCACGCGGGGCGCGTGAATTGAAACTGAAGTGCCGGAAGAGCTTTGCGGAGGCGAACGGGTCGCGCCCCACGCGGGGCGCGTGAATTGAAACGATACTGTCGGACGGGATTGCGGCGAAGTGGCGCGTCGCGCCCCACGCGGGGCGCGTGAATTGAAACGTGGACAAGGAATCTTTGACGGAAGCCGCTTTGTCGCGCCCCACGCGGGGCGCGTGAATTGAAACTGCGTCATGATACTGACGTGTGTACGCCGGACGGTCGCGCCCCACGCGGGGCGCGTGAATTGAAACATCGTGCGGCGCGCGCGGTGTGGGGCGAAATCGTCGCGCCCCACGCGGGGCGCGTGAATTGAAACAGGCTGGCCGATGACACGATGGAAGAGCGCGGAGTCGCGCCCCACGCGGGGCGCGTGAATTGAAACTGGCGCGGTAGTACACCCTTTCGTCATGGTTGAAGTCGCGCCCCACGCGGGGCGCGTGAATTGAAACCATGTCTTGCGGATTGATTGGCCGGAAACGACGTCGCGCCCCACGCGGGGCGCGTGAATTGAAACACAGGGCGCGTTCGGCTTCCCCGGCGGCACCAAGTCGCGCCCCACGCGGGGCGCGTGAATTGAAACTTCACCTTGCTCATCTTTACCTCTTTCTGCCCGGTCGCGCCCCACGCGGGGCGCGTGAATTGAAACATTACCCGCCAAAAAATGGCGGCGCGGATGGATGTCGCGCCCCACGCGGGGCGCGTGAATTGAAACAGAAAGCCGACCGTCAATGTCGCCCGCCCACGTCGCGCCCCACGCGGGGCGCGTGAATTGAAACACCTTTTTCAGTGCGGTGCATGGCCTGCTGATAAGTCGCGCCCCACGCGGGGCGCGTGAATTGAAACTATGGCTGCTAAGAGGGTTTCGGGGAAGTTCTCGTCGCGCCCCACGCGGGGCGCGTGAATTGAAACTGACACGTCAAAGCCGTCGGCGTCAACCTCGACGTCGCGCCCCACGCGGGGCGCGTGAATTGAAACTGCGGAGCAATCAGCGACACGATGCCGCTCTCCCGTCGCGCCCCACGCGGGGCGCGTGAATTGAAACTCCCAGCCGTTTGTATCGGCCCGCGTCACCGTGTCGCGCCCCACGCGGGGCGCGTGAATTGAAACCGTTACCGTCGCAGGCACAGGCCCCGCCGCTGTGTCGCGCCCCACGCGGGGCGCGTGAATTGAAACATCGGTGACGGTGACGGTGACCAAGGGAGCGACGTCGCGCCCCACGCGGGGCGCGTGAATTGAAACGGGTACGATCAACGCTTTAACGATTCGTCTCCCGTCGCGCCCCACGCGGGGCGCGTGAATTGAAACAGCAAGGTCAAGGTGATCGGCACGGGCGACAAGGTCGCGCCCCACGCGGGGCGCGTGAATTGAAACTTCAAGGTTTGTGAGAATCCGCGCCATGTGCCGTCGCGCCCCACGCGGGGCGCGTGAATTGAAACTTGAATTGGCGGTCGAAAAGGAACCATCAATTGGTCGCGCCCCACGCGGGGCGCGTGAATTGAAACATAGCGCACACGCAGCTTTGCCCGCCACCCGGGTCGCGCCCCACGCGGGGCGCGTGAATTGAAACAGCGCGTAGAGGATTTACAAAAGCGCACGGCGATGTCGCGCCCCACGCGGGGCGCGTGAATTGAAACCCCTTGATTGTTGAAAGAGAAACGAAAGCCCGCGTCGCGCCCCACGCGGGGCGCGTGAATTGAAACATTGTTTCATCTCCTTTAGTGGTTGAAAAATGGGTCGCGCCCCACGCGGGGCGCGTGAATTGAAACTGCAAGTCGGGATCGGCTGCGGACGGCCAGACGTCGCGCCCCACGCGGGGCGCGTGAATTGAAACCATGTGCCACTGTGTGCCGTGCCCTTTGTCGCCGTCGCGCCCCACGCGGGGCGCGTGAATTGAAACTCCTATCGATGTTATCTGCGGCAATGAAACAGGTCGCGCCCCACGCGGGGCGCGTGAATTGAAACCACGCCTGCACGAATCTCGGAGAGCCGTTTGACTCGTCGCGCCCCACGCGGGGCGCGTGAATTGAAACTCGTTGGTCAACGCTCCAATGCCATCCGCCGTGGTCGCGCCCCACGCGGGGCGCGTGAATTGAAACACCCGTGACGATCTTCGATATGTCCGGCTGGGTAGTCGCGCCCCACGCGGGGCGCGTGAATTGAAACACCTTGCGCCGTGGTTGCTTTTGTCCGATATCGAGTCGCGCCCCACGCGGGGCGCGTGAATTGAAACGCATCGCAAGGCACAGCATTGCACCGCACCGCAGTCGCGCCCCACGCGGGGCGCGTGAATTGAAACCATTTTCCACAGCCTTTCTTTGATGCCTTCCCGAGGTCGCGCCCCACGCGGGGCGCGTGAATTGAAACCGCAGAGCTTGAGGATTCGGCAGAACGCGCTAGTCGCGCCCCACGCGGGGCGCGTGAATTGAAACATGCGCACGTCGGCCGCCACTTGGCTGTTTTTGGAGTCGCGCCCCACGCGGGGCGCGTGAATTGAAACTCGTTGCAAAACGGACACTCGCTTGTTAAATGGGTCGCGCCCCACGCGGGGCGCGTGAATTGAAACTTTTTCACCGAGGGGTTAGAACATGAGCGGCGAGTCGCGCCCCACGCGGGGCGCGTGAATTGAAACGAGATCGAGGAGATCGCCGACAATGCCGAGTGAGTCGCGCCCCACGCGGGGCGCGTGAATTGAAACTCCCGCGTTCTGTCGTTCTTGTACGCCTTCGGCGTCGCGCCCCACGCGGGGCGCGTGAATTGAAACCCTCACTTTCTTCTTTGAGCTATATCGGGTTGTTGTCGCGCCCCACGCGGGGCGCGTGAATTGAAACCGTACCTTGAACTGTTCGCCCGCCGACCACGGTCGCGCCCCACGCGGGGCGCGTGAATTGAAACAACCCCCCCACGCAAATTTTTTTTTCACCCCAAGTCGCGCCCCACGCGGGGCGCGTGAATTGAAACGGCCATGACTTCCCACCAGTTTCCGGGACTCTCGTCGCGCCCCACGCGGGGCGCGTGAATTGAAACACATGGGGGTTGAGGGGAGCGTGAGGGGAGAGTGTCGCGCCCCACGCGGGGCGCGTGAATTGAAACGGCGGGGTGTGGGGGCGTGGCAGCCTGGGAGCGTGTCGCGCCCCACGCGGGGCGCGTGAATTGAAACCAGATCCCAATATCCACCTATCCCAAACCCCCTGTCGCGCCCCACGCGGGGCGCGTGAATTGAAACGGAAGACGCCGGGCGGAGATTCCCGCGCGGGGCGTCGCGCCCCACGCGGGGCGCGTGAATTGAAACACGCGCAAAACACAACAAACCGCGCCCGCCCGCGTCGCGCCCCACGCGGGGCGCGTGAATTGAAACCTGGTGCCAGATGTGCGGATGGCGTTCCGAAGAGGTCGCGCCCCACGCGGGGCGCGTGAATTGAAACAGGACATCCAAGGGCGGACCGGGCGCGAGCCGGGTCGCGCCCCACGCGGGGCGCGTGAATTGAAACAAGCCCACCGAGGCCCGCGTCAGGGCGCTCTGGGTCGCGCCCCACGCGGGGCGCGTGAATTGAAACCCGGCAGCCGGTGTCCAGCTTCGCCTCGATGCCGGTCGCGCCCCACGCGGGGCGCGTGAATTGAAACGGTTGTGTCGTTGAACCAGACTCCGGCGGAGCGGTCGCGCCCCACGCGGGGCGCGTGAATTGAAACGGGCGTGGTGATCGAGGAGGACGTATTTTGGTCGTCGCGCCCCACGCGGGGCGCGTGAATTGAAACTCGCCCGGCTGCCGGGGCGCCCCCATTTCCTGGTCGCGCCCCACGCGGGGCGCGTGAATTGAAACATGGTGTTGGGACTCCTCGCCATCGGCGCCGCGTCGCGCCCCACGCGGGGCGCGTGAATTGAAACTGGATGGGATATTTCACTTGTCTTCCCTCCGTTTGTCGCGCCCCACGCGGGGCGCGTGAATTGAAACTCAATGGCCAATCGGCTGTTGTTGGGTAAGGACGTCGCGCCCCACGCGGGGCGCGTGAATTGAAACAGCTACATCGGCGCGAGCAACGTAGGTAAAACGTCGCGCCCCACGCGGGGCGCGTGAATTGAAACGTGAACGGGACCGATCCCTTGGTCAGGATCACGTCGCGCCCCACGCGGGGCGCGTGAATTGAAACGGGAGTGGTTTCCCGGTATGGAGCCGCAGATAGATGTCGCGCCCCACGCGGGGCGCGTGAATTGAAACTGTTGGTGCGGGATTTGTGGTGCTGATGGCGAGTCGCGCCCCACGCGGGGCGCGTGAATTGAAACTGTATCTGGCTTATGATCTCGATTGGGATTATGTCGCGCCCCACGCGGGGCGCGTGAATTGAAACGCCTCGCAGATCGCGGCGGATGATTTTTTTACCGTCGCGCCCCACGCGGGGCGCGTGAATTGAAACTTTGCCGATGATGGAATCACTCCGCCTCATTGGGGTCGCGCCCCACGCGGGGCGCGTGAATTGAAACTGGTAAGTGATTGTTTGGGCGGGGCGCGGTTGCGTCGCGCCCCACGCGGGGCGCGTGAATTGAAACGCGTTTTTTTTGGACAATTTGGGTGCACCAAGTGTCGCGCCCCACGCGGGGCGCGTGAATTGAAACTTGTGCTTCCTCGCTGGTTGGGCAGTTCACGGTGAGTCGCGCCCCACGCGGGGCGCGTGAATTGAAACTTTCCCCCACCCGGCAGGCCAACGATGCACTCAGTCGCGCCCCACGCGGGGCGCGTGAATTGAAACACCATGGCTTGGCCGCTGCCTGAAAATTTCACGTCGCGCCCCACGCGGGGCGCGTGAATTGAAACCGGACTCGGCGCGGACGGCGACGAGGCGGCTTGTCGCGCCCCACGCGGGGCGCGTGAATTGAAACTTGTCCGGCATTCAGTGTTCCGAATCGGTACCCGTCGCGCCCCACGCGGGGCGCGTGAATTGAAACGTTGCGAGAGTACGCGCATGCCCCGGCACAAAGTCGCGCCCCACGCGGGGCGCGTGAATTGAAACATATTGGTTTATTTCGCACGTGCGGCTCCATGGTCGCGCCCCACGCGGGGCGCGTGAATTGAAACCTGCCCGTTCGTCCACGCGACAGATCCGGTATAGTCGCGCCCCACGCGGGGCGCGTGAATTGAAACGCTTTTTTGAGCGCCCGGCAAACCTGCGCGAGGTCGCGCCCCACGCGGGGCGCGTGAATTGAAACGATTGTTGGCGCGTCAATTTCTTCTGCGCCTGGTCGCGCCCCACGCGGGGCGCGTGAATTGAAATAGCGGCTGTGTGGGGTGGGGGCGAGGCTGAGATGTCATGCCCTATGCGACGCGACTACAGTCTTTCCTGCTGGTGGTGTCGATGCAGGCGTACACTGACCCAATCGTGTTCGGCGACGAGGCTGTCGATCACCGAGGCGGGACGGAGCGCGGAAGGCAGCACATTGAAGGTGTAGGTCTCGATCTCCAGCGGATAGCCTTGCGCGACCGTATGCGCAAAGAATTCGGGTGTGAGGTCGGTGTGGGTGGAGTCGAGGACGCCGTCGCCTGCGTAAAACAGCGGCACATGGAAGTGTGTCCGGAGTTCGCACCCCATGTGTCGGCGGGCAGTCATCAGCGTTTCGTTGGTCAGGTCCGGCAGGGAAAGGAGCGGGCCGCGCGGTAGCTGGATTTTGGTTTGGTGCAGATAGACCGGATCAATGAAGTCGGCGAGCCGCGCGAGCGATGCATCGCTGATGACGGCGCGGATGGCGGCGCTGAGTTGGATACGGGCGACACGGAGGCCTGCGCTTTCGAAGCGGGCAAGCGCGGCGAGCGGGTCCTCGAATTCGACGGCGAAATGGCAGGTGTCGAGGCAGAGCCCGACATGGGTGCGCAGTAACGATTCGGCCTCTTCCGGCGTACGGCGTCTGCTGGCGCAAAGCCAGCGCCGACCTTCGGTCAGTAGCCCGTCCTCAAACCAGACGATCACGTCCTGCGTGTTTTCCAACAGGCAGTCGGGCTCGGGCTCCAGCGCGAGGACGACCTCGCGGCCAGTGCGCTGCTTGAGGTCGTGCAGGAACTCCGCCATTATCGTGATCTGGCGGACGGGAAGGGATGTGGTTGCAGGTTGGGCGGTTGTTTTGTGCCCGATGGGAACAGTCGAGATGTTGCCGGTCTGGTTTTCAGGCAGTAGCGCGGCCAGAAGGGTGGCGAGACGGCCTGTGTAGGTCAACCGCTCGGGAGTTGACCAGTCGGGCTGGTAGACCGCTGTTTTGACGGCGGTGTTGTGGAACGTGCCATAGGGGAAGCCGTTGATGCCGTTCACGAAGAGGTCGTTACAGCCGAGCAGGTCGGTGAATGCAGCGAGCGCGGCGGGATCGGAAAGCTCTCCGGCGGCTGCGGCGGAAAGGCGCAGTCCGAGCGGATAGGGCGCGGCGGGCGAGACGCGGGCTTTGACGGCGCACGCGTGGCGCGTGATCGCCTGGCGCACGGCATCCAGACTTTCGCCGGGATGAATGTTCAGGCAATAGGAGATACTCATGATGACCGGTTCAGGGCGTCGTGATTTCGTACATGGTGGGGACGGGGCGGAGCTTGAATTTCGGGAGGCGGGCTGACTTGTCGGGTCCGGCCGCGTTGGTGTCGAAGGGCTTGAAGCCGACTTGGGTGGCAGGCGAACCGGGCTTGAGGCGGAAGTCACCCGCGGCGGGGTTTTCGAATAGCGGGTCGGCAACGAGCGAGCCCGCGTCCTGACCGGTCTCGGCCTGCCACTGGGCTAGCGTTTTCTTGCCCGGGAAGAGTTCCTGCTTGCCGGAGGTGTGCCAGTAGAGGTTCGGGCCGAGTTCGTAGTGCTGGGTGGGCTTGCCGTCCTTCATGCCGCGCGTGCCGCTTTTCCAGTTGTTGCCCAACAGGTTTCCGTCAGTCTCCCAGTAGAGGATGTTGTTACGGAAGAAGAACGAGATGTGTTCCTCGTCGCGTGAGCGCTGCACCTGATCTTTGCGCGCATTGGCGAAGATGTTGTTCTCAACGATGTTCTCGCGGCCAAAGTGTTGGTCGAATCCGCCGGTCTTGGTGTTGTACACGAGGTTGTTGTACATGTGGATGTAACTGGAGCCCTGATCGGTGTAGAGCCCCCAGCCGCCATACGTGAACGCATTGATGTCGTGGATGCGGTTGTTGTGGACGGTTGTGCCCGGCGAAACGCCGAGGGTGTAGACGCCGCCCATGTCGGAAAGGACGCCTTGGCCGATGTGGTGCATGTGGTTGAAGGCGACCTCGTTGTGGTGCGCGCGGGACGGCTCCGCGTATCCCCACGTCCAGCCCAGCGAGACGGAGGTGTAATACAGGTCGCCGATCTCGTTGTTCAGGATGCGGTTGTGGGAAGCATGGCCGACCCAGACGCCGTGCGCTGCGGGATGGATGCGTCCGCCGCCGACGATGCGGCAGTTCGAGATCGTGATGGCCGAAGTCTTATCCATGTCGGCGAGTTCATTCTTGCTTTGGAAATCGTTCCGCATGCTCTCGAACATGCTATAGCCCGCGTATGGAGGGCCGATCTTCACGCCGCCCGCGCCGAGGTCGGACATGATGCAGGCATCGACCGTGTTGGAGTGAGAGCCCGGGCCAAAGGCGAAGGTGTAACCGGCGAGTTGGGTGAACACGCAACGGCTGACTGTGACGTTCCGGGCATTGACGAACTCTGCGGCCGCGGGGATGTTGACCTCGGCTTGGGGGATGAAATTTCCGGACTCGGGGGTGGTCCAGCACGTCTGTTTGAAAACCAGCCCCTCAATCCGCGTGTTGATGACAGGGCGATCCGCGTCGCCCTCGACGATCAGAAGCAGCGGGAGAATGGGCACCTCGACACGGGCCGTATCGGGACGTTCGCCGGGCATCGGCATATAGGAGAGCGTTCCCGTAGGCCGGTCAAGGTACCACTCGCCGGGCACGCCGAAGGCTTCCTTCACGTTTTCGGCCCAGAACCGGCAGCCGTTTTCTCCCCAGCCGGGGCCTTTATAGCTTCCCCAGTACTGGTTGTAGTTGCGGGTCTTCAGAAACCGCACGATTTTTCGGCTGGCGTCGATGGACTTCGGCCGCACACGCGAGGCGGACCAGATGTGCAGGGTGTGGAACTCGATGTCCTGCAGGTTGGACCATGCGGGATCAAGCCCGTCTTCCTTGTAATAAAAGCCGTTCACACCGGCCTCGACCGTTTCGAAGTCATTGGTCGTGGTGAAGTACCCTTTGCGCGGAATGCGCGGCCGGAATCGGCGCGCACCATTCACGAAAAGCTGGGCGAAATCCCAGGAGCCGGACTTCACTTCGGGCAGGTGAGTGGTCCATGCGCCGTCGGCGCGGACGGTCCAGCCTGTGATCAAGCGTCCACCGGTGAAGACGGGGGGCGCATCACCGCTGGATCGGTAAATGACCGGAATCGTCGCGGTCCCGCCGTGTTCGGGACGGATGCGGATCGGTTGCTTGAGAGGGTATGTCCCGCCGCGGAAACGGACCTCGATCCGTTCAATCGCTTCAGCCGGGTGCCGTGCCTTGAATTCGGCCACCGCCTGTTGCGCGCGTTCAAAGGTGGCGAACGGACGCCACCACGAACCGGACGCTGTATCGCAGCCGTTGGGCGAGACGTGAAATGTTTTGGACGTGCCCGCCTCAGCCCACGTTATCATGGCCAACATCCCCAGCATCATTCTTGAAACCGTACGCATCATAAACCTCCCCTTTTTTCACTACGTAACATAACAGACCCGCTTATGGAGGGAAAAGCCTTTTGTCTTCCCGTCATTCCGCTGTTGCCAAAAGTCGGCCTTCTTTCTATGCTACAGGTGTATGGCAGACAAGCGTTGGGAGAAGGAGAGCGTATGGCTTTGAATCGAGTGAGGGATGTGGATGACCGGGTTGCGGTGCGTCGCGTGCTGATGAGTGTTTCGGACAAGAGCGGCTTGGACGTTTTGGTTCCCGGCTTGCTGGAGACCTGTCCAAACGTCGTGATCTACTCCACGGGCGGCACCTTTGCGGCCGTACGGGATATGCTTGACCCGGCAGTGGCCGCCCGGCATCTGGTCGCGGTTTCCGAGTATACGGGGCAACCGGAAATGCAGGGCGGGCTGGTCAAAACGCTGGACTTCAAAATTTACCTCGGCTTGTTGAGCGAGACGTACAACGAGGCGCACCGGCAGGATCTTTCGCGCGTCGGTGCTGAACCGATCGACATGGTGGTTGTGAATCTCTATCCTTTCAGCCAGACCGTCGCGCGCGCCGGGGTGACCCCGGAAGACGCCCGCACGAACATCGACATCGGCGGCCCCTGCATGGTGCGGGCTGCGGCGAAGAACTATCTGCGTGTGGCCTCGGTGACCGATCCGGCGGATTATGCGGCGTTGCTGGAGGAACTCCGCCGGACAGGCGGCACACTGGGGTTCGGCACCCGGCTGCGTCTGATGAAAAAAGCTTTCGCCCATACGGCGGGCTATGATCAGGCGATCGCGGCCTTTTTCGCGGATGTCGCGGAGCCGGATGCCCGAAGCGCGTATGAGGTACGCGACCGATTATGATTGATCTGCATCTCCATTCAACGAATTCGGACGGTTCGGATACGCCTGAAGAATTGGTGATCAGCGGTTGTCAGGCCGGGCTGACGGCTCTATCGCTGACAGACCATGATACGCTGGACGGCACGGAGGAGTTTCTGAATGCCTGCCGCGCGAACGGCATGACCGGGATATCAGGCATCGAAATCAGTGCGCATCTCGATGAGGGGCCGGGCGAACTGCATATTCTGGGATATGGCCTGAACCCTACTCATCCGTTGGTGGTGGAGAGTTTGGATCGGGTGTTGGAAGGCCGCGCTTGGCGTAACGAGCAGATTCTGGAAAAGCTCAATGGACTGGGGCTGGAATTGGAGTGGGCGGACGTGCTGGCCTATGCGGACGAACATGTGGTGGGGCGCGCGCATTTCGCGCAGGCCCTGATCGACCGCAGTTATGTCTCTTCCTGTTCCGAGGCGTTCGAGCGGTATCTCGGGAAGGGCGCACCGGCCTATGCGGATCGGTACCGCCTGTATCCCGAGGAGGGGATCCGCATGATCCGCGAAGCCGGAGGGGTGGCGGTGATTGCGCATCCCTTCTCCTGGGAGTTGCGCGAAGCGGAGTTGGAGACCGGTCTGCGCGAATTGAAGGCGTACGGGCTGACCGGCATGGAGGTGTTGTACTCAGAGTACACGCGCGAACAGACGGTCACGCTGATGCGGTTGGCGAAGCGCCTCGATCTGCTGCCGACCGGCGGCTCTGATTATCACGGGCTGGCCAAGTCCGACATCCGTTTGGGAACGGGGTTCGGATCGTTGCATGTGCCGGATGCCTATCTGCCGCCATTGCTGAACGCGATCGGGTCCGACAGCGCCTGGGTGGTCAGGCCGGATTAACCCTGCGCGACACCGCAAAAAAAAGGATGGGTATGGATTGGACGGAGACCCTCGCGGAATTGATCCGACGCACGACAAGCGATCTGCCTCGGGATGTGGAGGCTGCGTTGCGTACCGCCGAGGCGGCGGAACCCGCGCACTCTCAGGCGGCCCGGCTGTTGCGGGCGATCGGAGAGAATACGCGGTTGGCGCGTGCGCAGTCCACCCCGCTCTGTCAAGACACCGGAACCCTGACTTTTTTCTGGCGGGTGCCGCGTGAAAGCGATACCTTGGCACTGGAAGAGGCCACGCGCGAGGCAGTGGCGCTCGCCACGCGCAACGGCTGGTTGCGACGTAATACGATCGACACCCTGACAGGCTCTTCGGTGGATGAAAATGTCGCGGAAGACTGTCCGGTCTGCCACATTGAGCAGGCCGATACGGAGACGACGGAAGTCTGGTTGTTGCAAAAAGGCGGCGGCTGCGAAAACATGAGCACGCAATTCTCGCTTCCGGACGAGGCATTGGGGGCCGGCCGCGACATGGAAGGGGTGCGTCGGTGTCTGCTTCAGGCTGTGTGGCAGACGCAAGGCTTTGGTTGCGCCCCGGGCATTCTGGGCGTGTGCGTTGGCGGGGACCGTGCGGAAGGCTACCGGGTCGCCAAACAGCAGTTGCTGCGACCGTTGGATGATGAGGCCGGAATCCCCGAGTTGGCCGCGCTGGAACGGCGTGTCCTGACGGAGGCCAATCAACTTGGTATCGGGCCAATGGGTATGGGGGGGCGGACCACATTGCTGGGCGTGAAAATTACGGCGCGGACGCGTCTGCCCGCCTCCTATTTCGTGACGGTGGCCTACCTCTGCTGGGCATGCCGCCGACGCGGCATACGGTGCGGCCGCGAGGGAGAACGGGAGTGGCTGGGATGACGATCATGACGGAGACGATATTACAGACTCCGCTTTCGGAGGCCGCGGTGCGCGGATTAAACGCAGGTGACGGAGTGCGTGTCTGCGGACGGGTGTACACGGGGCGGGATCGTCTGCACAAGTTTCTTATGGAAGGTGGCGCTTGTCCGGTATCGTTGCGGGATGGCGTCCTGTTCCATTGCGGCCCTGTGATGGTGCCGGAAAACGGGAGGTGGCGGGTGGTCGCCGCAGGTCCGACCACTTCCATACGCGAAGAGCCTTATATGGCCACGCTGATCGAACGCTTCGGTGTGCGCGCGATCATCGGCAAAGGCGGGATGGGCGACAAGACCCGCGAGGCTTGCGTTCGGTTCGGCTGCGTGTACCTTCAGGCGGTGGGGGGGGCGGCCACACTGTTGGCACAACGCGTCAGCCGTGTGGACGGGGTCAGTTTTCTGGAAGAATTCGGTGCCACGGAAGCGATGTGGCATTTCGAGGTAAACGGAATCGAGACGGTGGTCGGCATGGATGCCCGGGGCCGGAGCCTGTTCGATGAAGTGCGCGAGGCCTCCGGCGGCGTGTTGAAAAAACTACTCGGCATGTAAGGCAAAGCGCATCAAATGCGTAATCAGGTTGCGGCCCGAAGACGCGTCTTTCCACACCTTGCTTTTTTTATGCGCCATACACCCGGTAATCTGCTAAAATAGTTGAATTCTGCAAGCTACAGGAAGCCGTGAATGCGTATCGTCTTTATGGGATCATCAGACGCCTCCGCCACTGCGCTAAGGGGGATTTTGAGGTTACCGCTGCTGAACGTTGTCGGCGTGGTGACACAGCCGGACCGTCCCGCGGGACGGCGTCAGCGCTTCACACCCTGCCCCTGTAAAGCTTACGCCACCCGCAAGGGGGTGGGGCCGATAATCTCGCCCGAAAAGGTGAACGCGCCGGAGGTGCTCGACCAGATCGCCCAACTCCGTCCGGATGTCATTGCCGTAGTGGCCTTCGGTCAGTTTTTGGGCAAACGACTGCTGGCACTGCCGCCGTACGGTTGCGTGAACGGTCACTTTTCTCTGCTGCCCCAATATCGCGGGGCAGCCCCCGTGCAGGCCGCGATCGCTGCGGGGGATCCTGTTTCCGGTGTGACCATCATGCAGATGGCTGAAGGAATGGATGACGGCGACATGCTTCTCAAGGCGATCGAACCGATCCATTCGGATGATACGGCGGCGACGCTCATGGATCGACTCGCGATTCTGTGTGCGGTGACGTTGGCCAAGGCGCTGCGGCTGATGCAGGAAGGCGGGTTGAAGCGCGAGCCTCAGGACCATGCGGCAGCCACGTATGCGCCGAAAATCCAAAAGGCGGACGGACTGATCGACTGGCATGCCTCCGCCGTGGTGATCGAACGGCGTATCCGTGCGTACGACCCGTGGCCCGGAGCCTTCACCTTTCTGCCGGAACGGCTGAACGGGAAACAAGGGAACAAGGCTCGTTTGAAAGTGTTCCAAGCCGAGGTGTGGCGGGACCCGGTTCCCCATATGCAGGATTACGTGCCGGGGCAGATTTGCGAAATATCCCCGTCCGGACCGATAGTGGTCACGGGCAATATGCCGTTGCGTCTCACGGGGGTTCAGTTGGACGGCAGCCGCCGCATGGATGGCAAGTCCTTTTTGAACGGGCATCCTATGCAGCCCGGTGACCGGTTTTCTGCGGTTGCCGCGATGCAGCCAGATCCCGAAATGTCAGGAGGTGTGCAATGAATGTGAGAAAAGCTTGGTGGTGGAGTGTGCTCGGCCGTGCGGGAGGGCTGATTGTATTGGGGGTGGGTTTGGTCTCGCCGACCGGATGCGTGACCAATCCCATCACTGGAAAACAGCAGATCAGCCTTGTGGGAAAGAGTGAGTTGATCTCTCTGTCCCAGCAGGCCGTGCCGTCGCAATTCTCATCGGATTACGGGGTGGTGTCCGACGCTCAACTCAATGCTTATGTCGCTCAGGTCGGACGCAGGCTGGTCGCCACGCTGAAGCCTTCGGATGTGGTTTTCCCGGATATGCCTTTCTCCTTTCAGGTGGTGAACGCGGTCTATGTCAATGCTTACGCATTTCCGGACGGGACCATCGCCATCACACGCGGGATGTTGGCGGAACTGGAGAACGAGGCACAGCTTGCGGCGGTGCTTGGACACGAGATCGCTCATGTGAATTGCGGGCACACCGCATCCGCCATGAGCAAGGGTACGGTGTATGACGCGCTGGTTTCCGGCACGCAGGGGTATCTGGCGAGCCGCGGCAGCGCGTGGACGGATTTGGCGGGGACCGCAGGCCAACTTGGCAGCGCGGTGGTTCTTGCCAGCTACAGCCGGGAACAGGAGCGGCAGGCGGATCAGGGCGGCATGCTATATCTGGTGCGGGCGGGTTATGATCCTCAGGGGATGGTGGACCTGATGCGTCTGCTCATCCGCATCAGCGGTTCCAACCCTTCGATGATCGAACAGATGTTCTCATCGCATCCGATGAGCACGGAACGGTTGGAAACCGCCGAAACGCGGTTGCGGGAGGAATATGCGGGACAGAACGTCGGTGTCGTGAACCAGGCCGCATTCCTCGCGGCCACTGCGTCCATCCGGAAGAATCGGGCCGCGTTCCAGCATTTCGCGGCGGCGGAGGCGTTGCTCGCGCAAAAGCAGGCCGCGGCAGCCAAAACCCGGGCCGAGCAGGGTTTGCGGATCGCGCCGAATGATTATGTGGGGCTGATGCTGGTCGCGCAGGCCGAACGACAGAGCGGGCAGATCGGGGCCGCGCAGCAGACGGCTCTCCGCGCGGTTCGCCTGTATCCTGCCGGCGCGCGCGCGCACGGTATGCTGGCGCAGTGTGCGTTGCAGAAAAAAGAGTACGCCGCAGCTGTCGCCCATCTGCAAGTCTTCGAACGGCAGGTTCCGGGTGAACCCCATACCTCTTTTTACAAAGGCTTGGCCTATGAGGGCATGGGACGTAAACCGCAAGCCGCGCAGGCATATCGGGCTTTTGTGAGACGCAGCGGCACGCAGTCTAGAGCAGCCCAATACGCGACGCAACGGTTGCAGCATCTCACAGGAATGCCGTAACCAGCGACCGGCCGCGTGCCCCATGATCCTCGATACGCATTGATGGCGACGAAATCGGAAGGAGACGAGCAGCGTTGGGTGATGTTGTGGTTTGCGTTAGTCGTGGAGGTCTGATGGACAGGAAAGAGAACGGACACGTATGGGGGGTGGGGATTGTCGGAACGGGACTGATCGCGCATTTTCATGCGCGGGCCGTGGCGGAAACGCCCGGTGCCCGTCTGGTCGCGGTCTGCGGACGGAACGCTGCGCGTACGGCGGCGTTTGCGTCAACATACGGGTGTGAAGCGGTTTCCTCGCTGGAGGATCTGGTTTGCCGGAGCGAGTTGGATGTGCTGATGATCGCGACGCCTTCCGGCGCGCATCTGGATGCCGCAATCGCCGCGGCCCGCGCCGGGAAACATGTTTTGTGCGAAAAACCGCTGGAAATCTCGAGGGCTCGGATCGACACCATGATCCATGCGCATCGCGAGGCCGGCACACGCCTGGGATGCATTTTCCAACTCCGGTACATGTCTGCGCTGGAACCGATTCGCGCCGCTCTTCGCGAAGGGCGCTTCGGGACGCTCACCTATGCCGGGGCATATGTGCCATGGTGGCGGGATGCGGCATATTACCATGATTCGTCTTGGCGCGGGACGTGGAAAGGGGATGGGGGAGGGGCTTTGATGAATCAGGCGATCCACATGATTGATCTGTTGTGCGACCTGCTTCCCCCGGTCATCTCGGTAAGCGCGCATGTTTCCGCTGTCGGCCATCCCGGAATTGAAACCGAAGATAGTGCGGTGGCCTCGCTCGGTTTTGAAGGCGGGGCCGTGGGGGTGGTGTACGGCACGACCGCAGCCTGGCCAGGACAGGCAAAGCGGCTTGAAATCAGCGGCACCGACGGCACGGCGGTCCTGACCGATGATCGCCTGACACGGTTTTCCTTCCGCGAAGCGCGCGATTCGGACTCCTCGTGGGTTTCACACGCTCCTTGTGAGACAGCCGCAGGCGCGGCCCAACCCGGTGCCATGTCGCACGCTTTGCACGCTGCATGCTTGGGCGCGTTCCTTGAATCCCTCCAGAACGGAACACCCTTTGCGATCTGCGGCGAATCAGCCCGTCGTCCTGTGGCTCTGATTGAGGCGATCTATGAGGCGGCACGTACAGGACAGACGGTCCGGCCGAATCCGGACTAGCGATTTCAGCCCGTTTTGGGGTAAATGACCGCCCAAACAATAACGTCGCATAATATATATTATGTCAAGTTTGGCGGCAGGCAGAGACAGAGGAAGCAAGACCGGTAGACAGCACCGCAATTTTTATGATGTTGCGGTCATGTTACGGAGTTCACGGACCCGCGCGTCAATCGTCTTGTGATCCAAACGTTCGAACCGCGTGAAACTGAATCCCTCGACCCCGAACGAGGCCATGACGCTCGCGTGGAAAAGCGCCTCGCGCAAAAGCCGTTCGCTGACACGTCCGGCGCGCGCCAGATAACCCATAAATGCGCCGGCATATGAATCTCCGGCACCGGTCGGGTCCGCCAGACGGCGCACCGGATACGCCGGGACCAGAAATATCCCGCGCTTCGAGAAGAGCATCGCGCCATGTTCGCCTTTTTTGATGACGATATACGACGGACCCATTTTGAGCAATGCCGCCGCACACTCGATCAGATTCCATTTTCCCATCAACTGACGCGCCTCCCCGTCATTCACGGTCAGCAAGTTCGCGCGCCGGATCACCCGGATCAGCGCCGGACGCGCGATCTCGATCCAGAGGTTCATGGTATCCAGTGCCACAAACCGGGCACCCTTCGCCTGATCCAAAACTTGCTCTTGAAGTTCAGGTTGAATGTTACCGAGCAGCAGAAAGGGAGCGCGTTGATAGGCTGCGGGCAAAACGGGCTGAAATGCCGCGAATACCCCCAGTTCCGTCTTCAGCGTGGTCCGCTCGATCATATCCGCGTCATACTCGCACGCCCACCGGAAAGTTGTGCCATTTTGACGCTGGACCCCGGTCAGATCCACGCCGAACGCGGACCAGCGGCGGTCGAAGGACTTTGGAAAATCACTGCCCACCACCCCTACCGCACCGGCGCGGGTATAAAACGAAGCGGCGACCGTGCTGTAAGGGCATGATCCGCCCAGCAAGTTTTTCCGGTCGGCCGTCCGTGTCCGGATATCATCCAAGCCAATCGATCCGACAACGCACAGCCGAACCGCATCCTGTTTCCGTGCCATTATGTATTCGACTCCTTTTCCTTTTCCGTTTGCAGATGACGCAGCAGCCCTTCCAGCGCCAACAGATATCCGGTGCCGCCGAACCCCATCACCTGACCGAGGCAGACCGGTACCGTCAGACTGGCATGCCGAAAGGGTTCGCGCCGATGGGTGTTGGTCAGGTGAACCTCAACCACGGGGAGCCCACAGGCCGCGATTGCGTCGCGTAACGCGACGCTGGTATGCGTGTACGCCGCAGGATTGATCACCACCCCGTCGAAGCGTTCCCGTGCCCGACCGATCACGGCCACCAGTTCTCCCTCCGAATCACTTTGCATGTCTTCGACTTCCACATGACGTTCCGCTGCCAAGGCACGCACCCGGTCCATGATTTGCTCGAGGGTTTCCCGCCCGTACCATGCCGGTTCACGCATGCCCAACCGACTAAGATTCGGTCCATTCACCACGAGAATTCGCATCGTTATCATCCTCCTTGCCTGTTCCGTATTCCCGCTCTCGATTCCGCTTGGCGGTCACCGCTTTTGCGGACACGGTCATATGTCGTCCGTCGCGCGTCCTGACCGTCAACCGCCCGCGCAGGATATCCCGGCCGATCACCTGCCCCTCCTCTTCAACGTCCGTCCGCGTTTCATCGGCGGCCGGGAATGTCACCACACTTCGTAACGGCGGGAGACATTCCCCGTATTCGCAATACTGTTCGTACTCGAAACGCAGGCAGCATTTCAGACGGCCGCACGTGCCGTTGAGGGTGACCGGATTGAGCGACATCTCCTGACTTTTCGCCATCAGCACGTTGACCGGCTCAAACTGTTTCTGCCACGTGCAGCAACAGGCGGCGCGACCGCACGATCCCAAACAGCCCAGAAGCGCGGTCTCATCGCGGATTCCGACCTGCCACAGATCCACATGCGTTTTGAAATCCCGCTGGATCTGTCCCACAAACCGACGCAGGTCCACCGGGATTTGTGCCGTATAGCGGATGAAAAAACGGTCCCGACCGTAGGAAAACCGCGTGTGCAACAGTTTGACATGCCCTTTCTCGCGGCTCACCGAAAGCTGGAATGCCTGTGTCGCCTTTTCGGCCAACTGCGCGTTCTCGTTTAGCCGCGACACGTCTTCCGCACCCTGTTTGCGCACAATGCGAAAGGCGGGGCCCCTCCCCTCCCCCTCGCCTAGCTCGGTGTGTCCGGTCAGATCCAGCACCGTACCGTAGTCCAGTCCGTATTCCAACTCAGCCAGACATACTTCCCCCGGCACCACCGTGACCGATGCGGGCACACGACATTGATAAACGCTGTTTTCAGGCAACCGTATGCGTGCGAGAGTCAACATAGGGCATTTCCTAGACTACGCCATGATCGATGCGGTCCAACGTATACGCCAGAACCGTATCATCCGGGATGCTGCGCTCCATCTGGCGCACCGAATCCTCAATGAACCCGAGATTGGCAAAGGTCCGGTCCAGGGGCAGACGGGCCGCCCGCTCACGCAGCACCTCCAGCCAAGGCTTGTGAAAAACCACCCCGGGATCTCCTCCGGCACGCAAAACCATGAGATCGCGATACCAGCGAAGCAGCGTGAGTTGAAAATCCGCCCGCATTTCGCGGTAACGCGAACTCACACGGGCCTCGAGGACATCGTCGTCTTCCTCCACCATTGCCGCGCTCTGTTTCGTTTCCTCGCGTACCCGCCGCTCCGCCTCCTCTTTTATTTCGCCAAGTATGGCCGCGAGTGCGCTGGACAAGGCCAGATTCTCCAGCGTCTGCCCCCAAAGCGGACTGGCCAGGATCTCTAGCACGCGGCTTTTCCACGGTTCCTCCAGATCGCGGAAAAGGTCTAGATCGATCCGTTGGCAACGCGAGACCACAGTCGGCAGCAGAGACTGGGGGTTCTCGCACAACAGGAGGAAGATCGTCTTTTCGGGAGGCTCCTCCAACGTTTTGAGAAACGTGTTGGCGGACGCATCATTCATCCGGTCGGCCCCGACCAAGACCCCGGCCTTCCATCCTCCGGACAGCGCGGTCTGGGTCACTTCGCGGATCAAGTTCTCCCGTATCTGCTCGACGCTGATGATGCGGGATTTTTTTTCAGGGAATATCCAGTGAATATCGGGTTCCAACCGCGTTGTCACGCGGCGGCACCCTTCGCAGGCTCCGCACGGCCGCACGGTTTCACGGCAGAAGAGGGTTTGCAGAATGCGTTCAGCAAACGTCAGGGCGGCGCCGCGTACCGGCCCGACGATCAGGTATCCGTGTGCCGGATGCCCGATTTCGATGGCTCGGTGCACCATCGCGAATTTTGCGTCAGCATCCATCAGGCGATTCCCCTGCCAATAAGCATCTCGTAACGGTCTCGCGGATCCGCTCCGCCACTCGATCCGTCTCCTCATCCGTGTTCACGACCGCAATCCGGTCGGGGGCCAAGCGGGCTAAATCCAGAAAACCGCGACGCACCTGTTCATGAAACGGTTTCGCCTCGCGTTCGAACCGGTCAAGCCCGGCAGCGGCGTTTCGCGCATGGCGATCCCGCAGGCGAGCCCCCCCGACTCCGGGCGGCACATCCAACAGAAGGGTCAGATCGGGCGTCAGCCCGCCGGTAGCGAACGTGTTCAGCCTACGCAACATGTCGAGGTCGAACCCCCGCGCGTACCCTTGATAGGCGAATGTGGAAACCTCAAACCGGTCGCAGAGCACCCATTCGCCACGGGCCAGGGCGGGACGGATCAGCCGGTCGACATGCTGTGCGCGGCTAGCCAGAAAGAGCAGCACCTCTGTACGCGGCACCGGCGACTCCCCTGCCTGATCATGTTGCAGCAGCGCGCGGATCGTCTCACCCGTAGGCGTGCCGCCCGGTTCGCGTGTGACGGTCACGTCGAGGCCGCGAGCGCGCAGAAATGTTTCCAGCAGGCGGATGTGTGTGGATTTCCCGCCGCCTTCCGGCCCCTCGAACGTGATGAACTTCCCTTGCAACCGGGTATTGCCGTTCTGCGTCATGATGCCGTCACCGCCGTACTCCGCGTCATCGTCTCGTTCCGCTTCACCTTCTGGCCCTCTTTTGAGTCACGCACTTCCCACCCCAAGGACGCAAGTTCGTCACGCAACCGGTCCGCCGCACTCCAGTCCTTTGCCGCGCGCGCCTCGGCCCGGGCGCGAACCCGTTCCGCGACTTCCGGCGGCATCTCGCTGTCCCGGTCTGCGCGTCCGAATCGGATCACCCCAAGAACCGTGTCCAGCCGGTCGAACAGGTCCAGCACAGCGGCGGCGCCCTGGGGCGTCAACGCCGCATCCCGCATCGCGGTGTTGCTCTCCCGCACGAGCGCGAACAGCGCCGCAAGCGCCTCGGGCAGATTCAGGTCGTCGTTGACTGCCTCCGTAAAGGCCACACGCGCCGAGGCGGCCCAATCCGGCAGCGCATCCGCTGGTGCCGAGCCGCCCGCTGCGGCGGTCAGCGCATCGACACATTCGTCGATGCGCGCCAGAGATACGCGGGCCGCGTCCAACGCCTCAAACGTGAAATTCAGCGGCTGCCGGTAGTGTCCGTTCAGCAGCACATACCGGATTTCCCGTCCGGCCCAACCTCGGGACAACAGATCGCGCAATGTGAAAAAATTGCCGAGGGATTTCGACATCTTCTCCCCGTTGACGCGCAAGTGCGCGCAGTGCATCCAATACGCGACGAACGGCTTGCCGGTCGCACCCTCGGCTTGCGCGATTTCGTTCTCGTGATGCGGAAAGAGATTGTCGATGCCGCCGGTATGGAGATCGAACGTCTCACCGAGGTAGCGCATGGCCATGGCCGAACATTCGATATGCCACCCCGGACGTCCCCTGCCCCACGGCGAATCCCATGCCACCTCCCCGTCCTGTTCGTCCCATCCTTTCCAAAGGGCGAAATCGCCGTAGCTCTCCTTTTCGTACTCATCGTGCGAAACGCGCGCGCCGGCACGCAAGGCGGAACGGTCCAGACGCGCGAGCTTCCCGTATGCAGGCCAGGCGCTGACACTGAAATAAACCGAGCCGTCGTCGGATCGGTACGCCAGGCCACGCTCCATCAGTTTCCCGATGAGGTCCAGCATTTCGGGCAGATGATCGGTCGCCGCAGGATAGACTTCGGCGCGCTGGATGTTCAGGGTCGCGAGATCCTCAAAAAAGGCCTGGATAAACGGTGCCGTGAATGTCTTCAGCGGCACGCCGGCCTGCCGTGCGCCGCGGATGGTTTTGTCATCGACATCCGTGAGGTTCATGACCTGCATGACCCGATACCCGTTGAAAATCAGTGTGCGGCGCAACAGATCTTCAAACGTATACGCGCGGAAATTGCCGATATGGGCAAAGTTGTAGACCGTGGGACCGCATGTGTAGAGCCCTACGGTCTCGGGGTTCAGCGGGGTAAAAGGCTCCTTGCTTCGTGACAGACTGTTGTACACCTGCATCATGATTCATCTCCGCGTTCGTTCCGCCTGCTTGAACCGGTGGTCGCGCGCCGGGAAATCGTGGCGAGGGCCAGCACACTGATCCCCTCGTGACGCCCCACCGCCCCCATGCGCTCATTCGTTTTGGCTTTGACTGACACCCGGTCTGCTTCAATCCCCATGAGCGCGGCGAGCCGCGCGCGCATGGCGGGAAGATGCGGTTGCAGTTTCGGGGCTTCCGTGATGACGGTGGCATCCGTGTTCACGACAGTCCATCCCTTGTGGTCAAGACGTTCGATCACGGCTGTTAGAAACACCGCGCTGTCGGCATTTTCCCAACGGGGATCCGTGTCCGGAAACATCTGGCCGATGTCACCCTCCGCGGCCGCACCCAACAGTGCGTCGCACAACGCGTGGATCAGCACATCGGCATCCGAGTGTCCAATCAGCCCCCGAGAATGCGGGATCTCGACTCCGCCCAGCACCAGACGGCGGTGGTCCGTCAGCCGGTGTGAGTCATAGCCTATTCCGGTACGTAGCATGGCGACACTATACCGGAAACCCTGCTGTGGGACAAACCGAAAGGCGGAGCGAGAATAAACCATGGAATCATTTGGTCCACAGATTACGCAGATTATAAAGCTTAAGGCGCGACTTGCAGCGCCGCGAAAGCGGCTTCCAACGCTTCGTTCCCCACCGAGTCGAGCCCGATCTCAAACGGCGTGAACACGGGAGACTCGTCCGTCCACAAGTACGGGAAGAGCACGTACACCGGAAGATACGCGACAGCAGGTTGATTTCGGGGCCATGCGGCACCCACCAGCAATACGCGGTCGCGGTCTAACAAATGGGCAATCGGCAGGACATGCTCATCAGCCCCGGATTTGAAAAAGGTTTTGTTGCTAGGCACATGCCACCCCGCGCTGAAATTCGGCGATCGTGACAGAGGGTACGCCGCCCGATCACCGATCTTCAGGGAGAGGTGCGCGTAGGCGTTCGTTCCGACCGGCAGCCGCGTCAAGGCGTAGGCATACCCTTTGCCGACATCAGCCTGCGCAACAAGCTCTTGCGGGAAACCGCAGAGTGCTGGATTTGGCACGCTGCCGCCGATCCATATCAGTTTGCCTCCCGCCGCGCGATACGCAATCAGGCGGCGGACGAGAACCTTGGGATCCATCCCATGGTAAGGAGAAGTCTTTTGAGCGAAAACCAATAACAGCGGCACCCGTTCTGCGGATATCCCCTCCGCCATCACCCGTCGCACATCCAGCAGGACGGCGTTCCTGCCGCGCTTGCGCAGCGACGTGGCGGCTTGCGCGGCCAGCACGCGGTCGTTCGGCCCCAGCATCCCCTCGTTCATGCGCCAAGTCGGTTCCGACAGCACGCCCAACAGCGGCGCGTCGGGCCTGACCGCTGTGGTCAATCCTTTCACGAAGGAGTCCTCATTATAGTTCCGGTTAGCCACAAACTCGTCAAACCAGACGTTGAACCGCTGCCGCACCGCCTCCGTCATCGAGGGATCGCTATCGCCCGCAGCCAGCCGCTGTGCCGTGAGAAAGTCACGCAACAGCCGCTCCACCGCCCAACAACCCAGATCTGAAAGACGTTTCGCAAGCTCCTGACAGGACTCGGCTTTTCGCGTCATCGTCCACTCGGCCGCCGCCTCGACAATCGGCAGCCCGTGTGCGGAACAGACCCCTACCCCATCGAGTCCGGCCCGCATCACATCCAGAAGCGCCTCATCCGCACTCTTGCCGGAATCGGTCGCGGACATTTTCGCCACGCGCGCGTCCCACACCGCTTTCGCGGCGGGTTCTTTCTCCACCCAGCCGAGATCAAGGCCCGACTGCATCGCGGCCATAGGCGTCCCGTCCGGAAAACGGAGCCCCCACCCCTTGTCTCCCCATGCGTACGTCGCCAGATGCGCAATGGGGTCATGGTTGCAGGCCGCCATATCCGCAGTCGAATGTCCCAGAATGGCGAACCACAACAACGCGCTCTCCCGGCGGTTTTCGCGCAACGCGCGCACCATCAGCGTAAAGGCCACACCACGTCCGGTGTCCGAATGAAAATGATACCGTACCGTCATCTTTGGGTTGCAACCCTCCAGAAACGCTTTCTCCTCCGGTGTGATCCGCGGATCCTCGCTCAACTTGAGAAACGAATCCGGATAATGACTGTCGGCACAGAATGTCCGCAGCACCTCACCTTGCAAGTGCGTACACCACGGCTCCGGCATACGCAGGGCAAGCGCGCGCGCCACCGTGTCGTGCCCCGCACCCCACCCGGAGGCCAGCACCGGCATCATCCCCACCACCGCGAACAGCGCTTGTTTCCTCATCTCTCTCCCCATTTTAGAACGTGATCCGGAGGTAAGACGGATCCGCCGGATCCAAGGCCGCCTCATATCGGGTCAATCCGGTTTTCGCAAAGCCTTTCTTGAGCTTGCCGTCGATGTGGAATTTCGAATGACCCAGACTCGCGCAACGGAAAAGCGCGTCCGCATGTCGGTATTCCACCTCCACGCCGCGATGCGGGCAGAGCAGCGAAACCGCCGCATACGCGTTTTCGCCGGTCCGTCCGATCAGCATCGGTTGCGGCAGGCGCGCGTCGAGGATTTTGACCGATCCGCCCACAGCGGCGAGGCTTGGCACCCGGTTCAACCGTATCGTGACCGCACGGCCTTCAAGGGTGTAGGCTTCCGCCGGGATCTCCGGCGCATTTCCTTTTTTCGACAGGGTGGCACATCCGGCATTCCAGCCGCAAGCGCACGTTCCCGCACCCAGAGCCGCCAAAGTCTGACGGCGAGACACCTCTTTCATCTCTCCCCCCTTTTTCAAGTCAGCACACGTCATTTCACATCTTCATCTTACCCGATTTCCTTTGACGGAACACGCATATTCGATTATAAAACCCTCTTGATGAGCACACAAAAACCCTTAATTCGAGTCGGGTTGTTCGGTTTCGGGCGCACGGGCGCCGTGGTCGCCGCAGAAATGGTCGACTCCCCCCGCTGCACGCTTTCCTGGGTGGTGCGCAAAAGCACCAGCCGCATGGGGGAATACGTGAGCCGGTTGCACGGAGTGGATTCGGATGAAGGGATGATCCACTGGATTGGCAATGTGAACGACGAGTTTTTCGTGAACAACCCGGTGGACGTGATTGTGGATTTTTCCACTTCCGAAACCGTCCACCTCTACCGAAGCGCGGCCCAGCAAGGCACACGTATTCTTTCCGCGATTTCCAACTACAATCGAGAAGACCTGACGGAACTCAAAAAACTATCGCATAAAACCGCAGTGCTCTACTCGCCGAACATCTCCATCGGCGTGAATCTGTTGCTGTTGACAGCCATGGTGGTCAGCAACGTGATCCCACAGGCTGATGTCGCGATTCTTGAAGAACACTTCAGCGAAAAACCGGACGTGTCGGGGACCGCCTTGCGGATCGCGAAAAAACTGAAGCTCGATCCCGCCACTTGCGTCAAATCCATCCGCGCGGGGGGGATTGTCGGGAAGCACGAGGTTTTATTCGGGCTGCCCAACCAGACGTTGCGCATCTGTCATGAAAGCATCACCCGCTCTGCTTTCGGGCGCGGCGCGCTGACCGGTGCCGAATGGCTGATGGAGTGCCCGAAGGGGTTTTACACGATGGAGCAGTTGGTGGCCAGCCGCTTCCGGGACGCGCTGTCGGAACTACGGTGACCGCTGCGGACCGGGCGTTCCGTGTTGTTGAAAAATTAGGGTGGCGTTCCGGATATCTTCCGCGATCTGACTCGCGAGGGCTTCAGCCGAATCGAACACGCACTCATCGCGCAACCGCTCCAGAAACACGACCTCGATCGTTTGGCCGTACAAATCCCCTTCGAACCCAAGCAGGTGCGTTTCCAACACAGGGCGTTCGGGGCGCACATCCGTGAAGGTCGGGTGCATTCCCAGATTCGCCACACCGTTATAGGCGGCATCGCCCGTCAGTACGCGCACGGCATAGACTCCGTTGGGCGGCAGCACATCCGAGCGAGGATGCAGGTTGGCCGTTGCCACACACCGGTCCCGGCCGAGCCCGCGTCCGCGCACCACCACATCCCGAATCGAAAAGGGGCGTCCAAGCATTGCCGCCGCGTCCTTCAAACGCCCTTCCCGCACGGCATACCGAATCCGCGTGCTGGAAATCTCCACTCCCTGATAGCGGGCATACGGTACGATCACCACACGGTACCCGTAGATCCCGCCGTACCGGGCGAGCTCCTCCGGCGTGCCTGCAGCGCGTCGGCCGAAACGCCAGTTATCGCCGCAGCGGATCTCACGCAGTCGTGTGCCTGGCGAGGGAGCGTTCTGACCTGTGCCCGTTTGCGGAGGCGCCCCGCACAACCAGCGGATAAAGGTTTCCGGCTTCCGGACCGCAAGTTTCCGGGTGAACGGCAACAGCAGGACCCCGTCCACTCCGGACAGTTCCAGCCGGTGCAGACGCTCCTCCAGTGTGCACAGCAGCGGGGGGCACTTCGAGGGCGCGAGCACCGCCATCGGATGACGGTCGAAGGTCAGGACCCATGCCTGCCCGCCGACTTCGCGGGCCCGTTCCACCGTGCCTCCCAACACAAGCTGATGTCCCTTGTGCACCCCGTCAAAAAATCCGACGGCCAGAAAAACCGGTCCCGGAATCCGCCGGAAAGAAACGGCTTGGCGTAGGATTCTCATGCGCGTCTCCCTGCGAGGCGGTACAGGGGAATCACCCGTTCGGCGAGAAGCGCAGGCGTGAGCCGCAGAACCGCATCCAACGGCAGCGCATCCTCAACCCGGAAGGGACCGGAAGCGGTGCGTCGCAGCGCGTCGAGACACGCGCCGCAGCCCAAGGCCTGGCCCACATCATGGGCCAATGTGCGCACATAGGTGCCTTTGGTGCAGACCACCTCCACATGCGCCAGCGGCGGGGTCCATTCGGTCAGGTTGAAACGGTAGACGTGCACAAAGCGGGGTTTACGCTCAACCTCCTGCCCTTTACGCGCCAGTTTGTAGAGCGGCACACCGTTCACTTTGATCGCTGAAACCATGGGCGGCGTCTGGAACAAATCCCCCGTGAATTCGGTTAACTTCGCTTCGAACGCTTCACGCGTCACCGTATCCCAAGGTTTTTCCTCAAGCGTTTCGCCTTCCCTGTCCTGCGTGGAGGTGGTCCGGCCCAACCGTATCACGGCGGAATAGGTCTTGTCCCCAGCCATGACCTGATCCGAGCATTTCGTACCCTTGCCCAGCAGAATCAAGAGCAAGCCCGTGGCGCCGGGGTCCAACGTGCCTCCATGCCCCACCTTCTCCACACGAAACGTTTTCCGGATGAGGCGTACCAGATCATGCGAAGTGTACCCCGACGGTTTATCCACCAGCAGAAGACCGTCAAAAGGGGTCAGGGAGGAGGGCGCGTTCGAATAACGTGTCATCTCAACGGGTTTTCCTCTCGGCTCAGCCGGGCGGGACGTCGGGAGCGGGGTTCGTTTCGCCGTGCGTTTCTAACCCCTCCAGCCGACTCAGCACATCCAGAACGCGATCCCCCTTTTCCAGCGAACCGTCCAATTCAAAGCGGAGACGGGGTGTGTACTTCAGGTTCAGATTGCGGTTGATCAGGGCTTGCAGTTCCTTGGCTTTCCCGGCGAGTTTCCGGATGAACTCCCCGCGTTCACTTTCATGGCCGAAAATCGAGACCTGCACGGTCGCGTTGCGGAGATTACGCGCGACGCGCACCTTCGTCACCGTGATCGCGGCCAAATCCAGCGGGTCGCTGGCAAACACTTTGTACAGCGCTTCGCCGATCTCACGCCGCAACAGGGCGTTCAGCCTTTCTACCCGATCAACGGCCATCGCCTCCTCCTTGCGCCGCAGCGCACCTCATAGGCTGCGCGGCAACTCTTCCAGAACGTAACACTCGACCGTGTCGCCCTCCTGAAACGCCTCGAACCCGTCGAAGAAAATACCGCACTCCTGCGAACCGGTGACTTCGGAAACGTCGTCCTGGAAGTGTTTGAGGGCGGCGAAACGGCCATCCCAGATTTGCTCTTTCTTGCGGAAAATCCGGCACCGCGCATCCGCGCGAATCACACCGTCGAGCATTTGGCAACCCGCCACCCTCCCGGTCTTGCCGATATCGAAAATAGCGCGAATCTCGGCATGGCCCCGAATAACTTCCTTATATTCGGGCGGCAGCAGATCAAGCATGCGCTGCTTCACGAATTCAAGCAGTTCATAGATGATCCGGAAGGTATTGATGCGCACTCCGGCATGACGGGCGAGTTGCTGCACACCGGCATCGCACCCGACACTGAAGCCCACAATCAGCGCGCGACCGGCCGCGGCTTTGTTCACATCCGTGGCAGACACATTCCCGATGGCCTCGTGGATGATGTTCAACGTGACCTTTTCGCTCTTGATTTCGCGAAGCGCCTCGCAAACGGCCTCAGAGGAACCCTGGGTATCCGCCTTCACGATCAGCGCCAACTCGCGGCGCTGGTTCTCTTGCATCTGACTCATCAGCGCATCCAGCGAGGTGGCTTTGGCGCTGGACAGCTCGATCTCCTTCCGCTCTTGGGCGAGTTTCTCCGCCAGTTCGCGGGCACGTTTCTCATTGAGCATCACGCGGAACGCCGCCCCGGCCTCCGGCACACCCGACAGTCCCATGCACTTGACCGCCGTGGCGGGGCCCGCCGACTTCACGCGGCGTCCGCGGTCGTCGATCAACCCGCGGATCTTGCCGAAATGCTCCCCGCACAAAATCGCGTCTCCCACATTCAGCGTGCCTCCCGCAATCAGCAGGGTGGCGGTTGGTCCGAGCCCCTGTTCGAGCTGGGCCTCCACCACGAACCCGTCCGCGCGGCGCGCCGGATTGGCGCTCAATTCGAGCATGTCCGCCTGCAGCAGGATCATTTCAAGCAGATGGTCCACGCCCTTGCCTGTCATGGCCGAGACTTCCACGCTGATGATATCGCCGCCCCACTCTTCAGGAGTCAGGCCCTCGCTTTGCAGCATCTGGCGCACCCGGTCGGGCTTGGCGGTGGGCAGGTCGCATTTGTTGATCGCGATCATGATCTGTACCCCCGCCTGCTGGGCATGCCTGATCGCCTCACGGGTCTGCGGCATGATGCCGTCATCCGCCGCAATGATGATCACCGCGATATCCGTCAGACTGGCGCCGCGAGCGCGCATTGCGGAAAAGGCGGCATGGCCGGGCGTATCCAGAAAGGTGATTTTCCGACCATTGATTTCCACCGTATAGGCACCGATGTGTTGGGTGATCCCCCCCGCCTCGCCGCTGGTGACGCGCGTGTTACGGATCCGGTCCATCAGCGATGTTTTGCCATGGTCGACATGGCCGAGGAAGGTGACCACCGGCGGCCGCGGCAACAAATCCTCGGGTTTGTCGTCCGGGATGGTGTCATCCGCATCCTCGCTGCGCAGTACGGGCCTGCGCTCCGTTGAGCGCTTGGCTTTTTCAATCTCGACTTTGAAGCCGTATTTATCAGCGACCTTCTGCGCCACATCAACCTCCACGCGTTGATTGATGGACGCGAGAATATTGAGTTGCATCAGATCCGCGATCAGCCGGTTAGCCCGGATCCCGAGTTTTTCCGCCAGTTCCTTCACCACCACCGCGCCGCGCAACAGAATGATGCGGTCGGGCGGGGTACCGGATTCCATACGTTGTTGTGACACCGGCGTGAAACGCGACGGACGGCTACCGGGACGCGCGGCAGCCGATGCGGCGGAAGCCGGACGCTGCGGGATCCGTCCGATCTCTTTTTCTTTTTCACGCGTTTTTCCCTCGGGCGTCATGCGGGGAGGCTTCGACATCTCGCGTTCCGGCTCCTTCGCGATCCGTTGCATGAAGGATGCGGCCAACTGCTCCTCAGGCTCCAACTCATCTTCCGCTGACGCATATCGCGCGGGCTTCGTTTTCTGAGCGGTCGGCTTGGCGGCGGCTGGCTTTGCGGCGGTCGGCTTGACGGCGGATGTCGGGCGAGCGGTTGCCGCGGTTGCGGGAGTGGTCTTCTTCTGCGGTGCCGGCGCCGGTTTCTCCGGAGCGGCTGTGGACGGCGGGGTTGTCTCGGCCTCCGCAGCCGGAGCCGGAGCCGCCGGTTCGGGCGACACTTCGCCCCGGGCCCGCACGTCCATTTCCAGGGCGCGCGCACGGTTCGCCTCCAACACCGCCCGGTCCGCCTGACTCTGCGCCATGCGTCGTGACCGTGCCCGCTCCTGTTTGGCGCGTGCGCGTTCGGCGCGTTCGGCACTCGCACGCTCCTTCACCTCGGCACCCAGACCCGCAAAATAAGCCTGAAGGCGCGACACCTCCTGGTCTTCCAGCGCGGACAGGGGCGAATAGGCCTCGATGCCTAACGCATCCGCCTGCTTCAGCACTTCGACACTCGAAGTCTGCATGCTCTTTGCCAATTCAAATACTCTCATCGTCACCCCTTACTCTTCCCTGTCCTCGCCGCCGCTGACCGCTTGGGCCGCCGCCCAGATTTTTTGCACCGTTTCCTCATCAAGCCCAGTCACTTCCTGCAGATAGGGAATCTCGGCCTCGATGATCCCGTCGGTGTTAAGGAATCCGTTCGCCACCAGCGTGGTCGCGATTTCCGTCGTGATGTCCAGCACCTCCGCCAGCGACGCGATCGCGGTTTCACGCTGCTCTTCAAACGTGACCTCTTCCCCGCTCTTTATGATATTGACCCGCCACCCGGTGAGCTTAGAAGTCAGCCGCACGTTTTGTCCGCGCTTGCCGATCGCCAGTGAAAGCTGGTCCGGCGCCACCATCACATTCACAGTGCGCAACTCGTTGGCGTCGATTGAGACACTCTCCAGACGGGCCGGCGCCAACGCCTGCGCGACATACTGCTTGATGTCATCGCTCCATCGGACGATATCGATCTTTTCCCCGTTCAGTTCCCGCACGATGTTCCGTACGCGCACACCCCGCAAGCCGACACATGCGCCAACGGGATCCACCTTTTCGTCCAGCGTTTTCACGGCGATCTTAGAGCGGTATCCGGGGTCGCGTGCCACGCCCATCACCTCGACAATCCCGTCGGCGATCTCTGCGACTTCGAGTCGGAAAAGGGTTTTCACGAAATCCGGGCAGGCACGCGACAGCACTACCGACGGCCCGTTGACCCCGGTCTGCACACGGTACACGTACGCGCGGATCCGGTCACCGATGTTGTAGTCTTCCGTGGGAAGACGCTCCTTGGCCGGCAGAATCGCCTCCGTCTTGCCCAGTTCAACAATCAAGTCGCGATGGGAAATCTGCCGGACCATCCCGTTGACAATGTCGCCGATCCGGTCTTTGTATTCGTCGTACATGTTCTTCCGTTCGGCTTCGCGGATCTTCTGCAGGATCATCTGGCGCGCGGTTTGCGCGGCGATCCGTCCCAACTGGGCCGGCGGCACGGCGACTTCCACGGTTTCGCCAACCTTGGCTCCCGGACGGAGCCTCTGCGCCCGCCGCAGCGAGATGAACCCAGGCCCGGTCTCGTCATTCGAAACAGTGAGCGTGTCATAGGCTTTGATGGCCAAGGTTTTCCGGTCGACCTCCACACGTAATTCATACGTTGAGTCCGATGTTTTGCGGGCGGCCTGCTGGATCGCGGATTCGATGGCTTGGATAATAATTTCCCGGTTGACCCCGCGATCTCGCTCCAGATAATTGATAATCGAAAGCAACTCATTGTTCATCGCCGCACCGCCTTCCGCTTTCAAGGTTCAACCAACAAAAAAGAGCGGGGTAAGCCCCCCCACCCTTTTTATCTCAAAAAGTTAAGTAATCTTACCGTATTCGGGCAAAAGATGTCAATGCACAATACCCCGCCGCATCGGCTTCTTTTCAAGATGGTCAACCCCTCTTTGTTTCACTATAGTTTATATGTTTCCAATGCGCTGTCCAGATTATGCGGACGAGGTGCGGTCCATAGCGGTAAACCCGTTTGCGAATTGGAGTGTGAACATGTCATCAACCTCTGCACGAATTGACCGGTCGCTCGAACTGTTTCATGCCGGATGCGCCTGCTCGCAGGCTGTTTTCGCCGCTTACAGCGACCTGTTCGGTATCGACGAAGCATGCGCCATGCGCCTGTCTTGCGGATTGGGGGCCGGTGTGGGACGCCTGCGTAATGTCTGCGGGGCGGTTTCTGCTATGGCACTTCTGGCCGGACTGAAATACGGAAGCGAAACACCCGGCGATGCGGAGGCCAAACGCAAGACTTACGAAGTGGTGCGGCAGATGGCGTCCGCGTTTCAGGCGCGCCACGGTTCCATTGTCTGCCGCGAACTGCTGGGGACGATACGCTCCGAAACCTCGGCAGTCCCTTCCGAACGCACCACCGCCTATTACGCCACGCGCCCATGCGCACGTCTGGTGGCCGATGCGGCGTCGATCATCGAGGCCACATTGCTTGTGCCGGACGCTCCCTAAACGCAAAAGAAGCTGTTGAACGGGTAGAATTCTGGCAAAGCCCCGTAAACATTGGGTTTTGTCGCGGTCCCCGCCGCACCGTATTGAGATGCGGGCGGAGCCCGCAATCTCAAAGGCTGTGAGACTGTGAGGCGGTTAGGCTATGAGGCGGTTGTGTCCTGTGGTTAAATGATCGATCCCGATCCCGATAGCGATCCCGACCCCGATTCGGATGAAACCCTGAAACCATGAAACCCTGAAACCCAAGAAAGTGTTCTGTGGTGAAACAATCGATCCCGATCCCGATAGCGATCCCGACCCCGATGAAACCCTGAAACCTTGAAACCCTGAAACCCCGAAACCCTGAA
>Ga0116183_1001011_pt1 | contig 32779 bp, 30 predicted proteins | sample AD_UKC078_MetaG_FD_89753 | JGI IMG/M metagenome (GOLD analysis project Ga0116183, IMG submission 89753) | Active sludge microbial communities of municipal wastewater-treating anaerobic digesters from USA - AD_UKC078_MetaG | ecosystem: Engineered > Bioreactor > Anaerobic > Digestate | place: USA...
CGCGGCGCGCAGCGTCTCCCCGGGGAACACGACTACTGCGAATCGACCGCCGAACGAGCCGACCCGGGTGGCATCACCGTCGAGCACCGCATCCACCAGGGCCTTACAGGTCATCCCGTAGGTACACAGCCCGTGCAGGATCGGCCGCGGGAAGCCGGCCGCGGCGGCGAATCCGGGATCGGAGTGCAGCGGATTGCGATCTCCGCACATCCGGTAGAGCAGCGCCTGCTGGGGCAGTGTCGGGATGTCGACGACCAGATCGGGCGCACGGTCAGGGGGGGCGACGGACGCCGACGGACCGCGTTCCCCGCCGAACCCACCTTCGCCGCGGGCGAAGATCGACCGCTTCGTGGTCCACAGCGGGGTGCCGTCGAGTGCGGTCACGGCCGTCTCGTTGTCGATCACCGCCGCCTTGCCCTTGTCCCAGACCCCGGTGATGCGAGTGACAGCCCGCGCCGACCCACTTGGCGGCAGCGGTGCCGGAACCGTCACGGACTCGCTGGCATGCAGCACCCGGCTCAGTTCGATCTCGACCCCGGGGAAACGGACCGTGGGGGGTTCGGTCATGTGAAAGCTGGCGGCAACGCTGGAGAACGTCGGAAGTACCTGGGGTGTGTCATCGACGAGATAGCCGAGTCCGCGGGCATCCATCGGGTCGGAGCCGGCTCCCAGGGCCAGGTGATACAGCTGCACATCGCTGCTGACCCAGGAGAACTCGACGGGCTCCAACTCGGCGGCAAGTGCGATCTCAAGATCAATCGGCATATCAGGCTTTCCCTGCATCTGCATCTGCATCTGCATCTGCATCTGCGGCTCTGGCCAGATGCAGCGCCGCAAGATAGCCGAAGGTCATCGCCGGGCCGATGGTGCCGCCCGGACCCGGATAGGTGTGTCCCATCACCGGCGCACTGACGTTTCCGGCGGCGTAGAGCCCCTCGATCACCGACCCGTCATCCCGCAGGGCCCGGCCGTGAACGTCGGTGCGGATCCCGCCCTTGGTGCCCAGGTCGCCAGGAACCAACTTCGCCGCGTAGTAGGGCGGGTGGGTGATCTCACCCAGATTGGGATTGGGCTTGTTGGTCGGGTCGCCGTAGTAACGGTCATACGCACTCCGGCCGCGGTGGAAGTCCTCATCCACTCCGGTGCGGGCGAACCCGTTGAATCGGTCCACCGTGGAGCGCAACTGATCGGCCGGCAGGCCGGTGGCGGTAGCGAGTTCGTCGAGGCTGCTCGTCTTGACGATGACGCCGGAGCCGAGCCACTTCTGCGGAATGCGTTGTCCCGGCTGCAGTCCGGCGAAGATGTAGCGGTCGCGATACCTCTGATCGAAGATCAGCCAGGCTGGAATGTTCTCGCCCGGACCGGGACCTTGGCCGTACTCGCCGCCATACATGCGATGGCACGCCTCGACGTAGGGCATCGACTCGTTCATGAACCGCTGCCCCGACATGTTGACGATCATCGACCCCGGTGAGTTGCGCTCCGAGAGGGCGAACCACGGTGCGCCTTCGAGTGGCACTGTCGGCCCCCACCAGGCGTCCTCCATGAGATCCAAAGCCGCACCGAGCTTCTCGGCCACGATGATCCCGTCACCGGTATTCGCCGCCGCGCCCACGGTCCATTCCGTACCGATCGGCTCGCGCTGGTACTTGCGTCGCATCGACTCATTGCGTTCGAACCCGCCGCTGCCCAGAATCACCCCGCGTCTGGCCCGGATCAGCCGGGGCTCGTCGGACTCGTCGGCGGTGGTGTCGCGCACGTCGATGCCGCGCACGACACCGTCCTCGACGTACAGGTCAGTGAGGGCGGTGTTCAGCAGCACCGGAACTCCGGCCTCGCGCAACCCGATTCGCAAGGGGGCGATCAAGGCGCGTCCCATTCCGACGAGGTTCTTGCCCCGCAGGCCTGCCCAGACCGTGCGTGCGCCGACCTTCAGGCTGCGCACCAGCCCACGCGGATGCCGCTTCATTTGATTGAGCCGCACGTAGTCCTGCTGCATCACCACGACGTTCAGGGGCACCTTGCCGTAGGCCGGTTCCAAGCCCGGCAGATCGGGGCCGAGTTGGGTGGCGTCGAACGGTTCCGGCTCGATTGACCGTCCGCCTGGTCGGCCCCCGGGTTCCTCCGGGTAGTAGTCGGAGTAGCCAGGCACCCAGCACATCTTCAGCGGTGAGTGCCGGAGCACGAAGGACAGCATCTCCGGGCCGCGTTCGAGGTAGGTGTCGATCTTCTCCGCCGGGATGACGTCACCGACGATGGCGTGCAGGTAGGTGCGCGCGGCCGCGGGTGTGTCGGTGACGCCGTCGCGCTTGAGGATCTCGTTGTTGGGAATCCAGACCCCGCCGCCGGACCGCGCCGTGGATCCTCCGTAGTGCGCCGCCTTCTCCACCACAACGGCCGATAACCCCTGATGGGCGGCAGTCAGCGCGGCCACCATTCCGGCGGCGCCGCTCCCGACGACGACGACGTCGAACTCCGAGGCAGTCATACTAGAACACGTTATAGAATTGCCGGGTCCGGCCGCTACTGCCCCGCTCTAGAATTGCGGTCACACTGACGATGGGATTCGCGGGATGTTGAGCGTTGCCGAGCGAGAGGAACTGGCCGCCGAACTGGCCCTGGCCGAGCGGAATCGGACGGCACTCGACCCGCTCAGGGCCCGCCATCCCGAGATCGACGTGGTGGACGCCTACGAGATCCAGTTGATCAACATCCGGCGACGCATCGCTGCGGGAGCCCGGGTCGTGGGACACAAGGTGGGTCTGTCCTCGGCGGCGATGCAGCAGATGATGGGCGTCGACGAACCCGATTACGGGCATCTGCTGGCCGAGATGGAGGTCTTCGAAGACGCCCCGGTGCCTGCCGCCAACTATCTCTATCCGCGGGTGGAGGTTGAAGTCGGCTTCATCCTGGCCGACGACCTTCCCGGTTCCGGCTGCACCGAGGACGACGTGTTGGCCGCCACCGCCGCCTTCGTCCCGGCGATCGAGTTGATCGACAGCCGGATCAAGGACTGGAAGATCGCGCTGTGCGACACCATCGCCGACAACGCGTCCTCGGCCGGTTTCGTGCTGGGGCCGCAGCGAGTCTCGCCGAAGGACGTCGACATCTGCGCCATCGACGCGGTGCTGACCCGCAACGGTGAGGTGGTAGCCGAGGGCCGCAGCGACGCGGTGCTGGGGAATCCGGTTACGGCGGTGGCCTGGCTGGCGCGCAAGGTCGACAGCTTCGGGGTGCGGTTGAAGGCCGGCGACATCGTGCTGCCGGGTTCCTGCACACGGGCGATCGACGTCCGGCCCGGCGATGCGTTCCTCGCCGAGTTCGCCGGGCTCGGGTCGGTCCGGCTGTCGTTCGAGTAGTGAGGGAGAACCCCGGTGAGCCAGAAGAAGTCCGTCGCGATCGTCGGCTCGGGCAACATCAGTACCGACCTGCTGTACAAGCTCCTGCGGTCGCCGTGGCTCGAGCCGCGCTGGATGATCGGCATCGACCCCGGCAGCGAGGGGCTGGCACGGGCCCGCAAGCTGGGTCTGGAAACCAGCCATGACGGGGTCGACTGGCTGCTCGAACAGCCGGAGCTGCCTGACCTGGTGTTTGAGGCGACGTCCGCGTACGTGCACAAGGCGGCCGCGCCGCGCTACGCCGAGGCCGGGATCACCGCCATCGATCTCACGCCCGCCGCGGTCGGCCCAGGGGTGGTCCCGCCGGCGAATCTGAGCGAGCACCTCTACGCGCCGAACGTCAACATGGTCACCTGCGGTGGGCAGGCCACCATCCCGATCGTGTACGCGGTGTCGCGGGTGGTGGGAGTCCCCTACGCCGAGATCGTCGCATCGGTGGCGTCGGTCTCGGCGGGCCCGGGAACACGCGCCAATATCGACGAGTTCACCCTCACGACGAGCAGGGGTGTGGAGACCATCGGCGACGCCCGCCGGGGCAAGGCGATCATCATCCTCAACCCGGCAGATCCCCCGATGATCATGCGCGACACCATCTTCTGCGCGATACCGGCGGATACCGATCGAGCCGCCGTCGTCCAGTCCATCCATCAGGTCGTCGCCGAGGTGCAGACCTACGTGCCGGGCTACCGGTTGCTCAACGAACCGCAGTTCGACGAGCCGTCGGTGGTCAACGGCGGCCAGCATGTGGTGACCACTTTCGTGGAAGTCGAGGGAGCCGGGGATTACCTTCCGCCGTATGCCGGGAACCTGGACATCATGACGGCGGCGGCGACCAAGGTCGGCGAGGAGATCGCCAAGAATACCGGCGCGGCAGGAGGAGACCGATGACCGACAGCATCTGGGATGTCCGGATCACCGACACCTCGCTCCGGGACGGTTCGCACCACAAGCGGCATCAGTTCAGCGGCGACGAGGTCCGCGCGATCGTCGCAGCCCTGGACGCCGCGGGGGTGCCGGTGATCGAGGTGACCCATGGCGACGGGCTGGGCGGGTCGAGTTTCAACTACGGCTTCTCCAAGACGCCGGAGCAGGAACTGATCAGGATCGCTGCCGAGACCGCGGTCGAGGCGAGGATCGCGTTCCTGATGCTGCCCGGTGTGGGCACCAAGGAGGACATCCGTCAGGCGCAGGACAACGGCGGCACGATCTGCCGGATCGCCACCCACTGCACCGAAGCCGATGTGTCCGTTCAGCATTTCGGGCTGGCACGGGAGCTTGGGCTCGAAACGGTGGGTTTCCTGATGATGAGCCACACCCTGGCCCCCGAGAAGCTGGCCGCCCAGGCCCGGATCATGGCCGATGCCGGCTGTCAGTGCGTCTATGTCGTCGACTCCGCCGGTGCACTGGTCCTTGACGAGGTGGCCGACCGGGTGGGTGCGCTGGTCGCCGAACTCGGCGATGACGCCCAGGTGGGATTCCACGGGCACGAGAATCTCGGACTGGGAGTTGCGAATTCGGTCGAGGCGGTGCGCGCCGGGGCCAAGCAGATCGACGGCAGCGTGCGCCGATTCGGTGCGGGGGCGGGCAATGCGCCGGTGGAGGCGCTGATCGGGGTGTTCGACAAGATCGGCGTCAAGACCGGGATCGACTTCTTCGACATCGCCGACGCCGCCGAGGATGTGGTCGCCCCGGCGATGCCGGCCGAATGCCTGCTCGACCGCAACGCGCTGATCATGGGCTACTCAGGGGTGTACTCGAGCTTCCTCAAACATGCTGTGCGGCAGGGGGAACGCTACGGTGTGCCGGCCCACCAGCTGCTGCACCGGGCCGGCCAACGCAAGCTCATCGGCGGACAAGAAGACCAGCTCATCGACATCGCACTGGAGATCAAGCGCGAACAGGAACGCGGCTGATGCGGTGACGACCGCAAGTCCGTCGGCCACCCGCGACCGCGCGCAGGAAATCCTCGAACAATTGGCCGGTCACTCGGCGGTACTCCGGGACGACCAGTGGACCGCCATCGAGGCGCTGGTGGTGGGGCGCCGCCGAGCACTGGTCGTGCAAAGAACCGGGTGGGGAAAATCGGCCGTGTACTTCATCGCGGCCAAACTGCTGCGCGAGCAGGGCCGCGGCCCGACCGTGATCGTGTCCCCACTGCTGGCGCTGATGCGCAACCAGGTGGCTGCCGCGGAGCGCGCCGGCGTGCGTGCCGCCACCATCAACTCCGGCAACGTCACCGAATGGGATGACATCCACCGGCGAGTCGCCGAGCGGGATCTGGATGTGTTGCTGGTCAGCCCGGAACGGTTGAACAATCCGGAGTTTCGTGACGCTGTGCTGCCCGCCCTGGCTGCCGACGCGGGCCTGGTGGTGGTCGACGAAGCCCATTGTGTGTCGGACTGGGGTCACGACTTCCGTCCCGACTACCGGCGGATCCGCACCCTGATCGGTGAGTTGGGGGCCCAGACTCCCGTACTGGCGACGACAGCGACCGCCAATAACCGCGTCGTGGAGGACGTCGCCGCCCAGCTCGGTGTCGGTGGAGCCGACACCCTGGTGTTGCGTGGCGGTCTGGACCGGCAGTCGCTGCATCTGTCGGTCGTGCAGATTCCCGGTGCGGCCCAACGCGCGGCGTGGATCGGTGCGCAATTGGCGGCGATGCCAGGCTCCGGCATCGTCTACACGCTGACCGTCGCCGGTGCCCGCGATCTCGCCGCGCTGCTGCGGGATCTGGGCCATGACGTCGCCGCATACACCGGCGCCACCGATCCGGCGGAACGCCAGCAACTCGAGGCGGACCTGTTGGCCAACCGGGTGAAAGCCGTTGTGGCGACCTCGGCGCTGGGGATGGGATTCGACAAACCCGACCTCGGCTTCGTCATTCATCTCGGGGCGCCGCCGTCGCCGATTTCGTACTACCAGCAGGTCGGGCGTGCCGGGCGCGCGACCGCCAGTGCCCAGGTGATCCTGCTGCCCAGCCCACAGGACAGCGAAATCTGGAGCTACTTCGGATCGCTGGCGTTCCCGTCTGAAGCGATGGTGCGACGGGTGATCGACGTCCTCGAACCCGAACGGGCACAGTCGACTGCGGCGCTTGAGCCGCGGGTGGATCTCGGCAGGTCCCGGCTGGAGATGGTGCTCAAGGTCCTCGACGTCGACGGTGCCGTCCGCCGCGTGAAGGGCGGCTGGATCAGCACCGGAATGCCCTGGCACTACGACGAGCCGCGCTACCGCAAACTCGATGACGCCCGGCGCCGTGAGCAGCAGGCGATGCTCGACTACCAGGTCACCGACGGGTGCCGGATGGCATTTCTACGCGCCCAGTTGGACGACCCGGAACTGACGGATGGCGAACGCTGCGGGCGCTGCGACAACTGCTCCGGTGTCCGCCACACCGTGCAGGTCGATTCCGCGGCGCTTGCCGTAGCGCAGGAGACGCTGGAGCGGCCCGGTGTCGAGATCAGCCCGCGCAGGCAGTGGCCCACCGGCATGGCCAAGCTGGGATACAGCGGGCTGAGCGGACGCATCACCGATGGTCCGGCGGAAGGCCGCGCCATCGGACGCTTGACCGACCTGGGCTGGGGTGTGCGGCTGCGCCGGTTGCTCGACGAACCCGACGGATCGGCGCCGGCCGATGTGCTGACCGCGGCAGTTGCGGTACTCGCCGCCTGGCAGTGGGGGACTCGGCCGGTCGCGGTGATGGGGCTCGACTCGGTCACCCACCCGGAACTCATCCGCTCGATGGTGACCGGCCTGGCCGACCTCGGAAGGCTCACCAACCTCGGCATCCTGCGGTATCGCGAAGACCATCAGCCGGTAACCGCGGCAAACTCCGCATTCCGGGTGGCGGCGCTCCACGACGCCTGGATCCCGCCCGACCTCACCGCACTGGCAATCCGGCCGGACGGGCCGGTGCTGCTGATCGACGACCTCACCGACACCGGCTGGACCTTGACGATGGCGGCGAGGCTACTGCGACAGACGGGCGCGCCGGCGGTACTGCCGTTCGCGCTGGCCAGCGTGACCTGACCGTCCACCCTCAGCGGCAAGCCCGGTTGACGCAGTACTAGAACACGTTCTAGATTCGCTACCGGGACGGCTACCGACGCGGTCCGGTATTTCCAGACGGGAAGGCCCGTTGTCGATGTACACACAGCCCCTGCTCGACGCGATCGCCGAGGCCGAAAGGCTCGTCCGCGAGGCGCCGCACGTCGAGACCGAAGCCGACCTGCTGGAGGGCTTGCAGTACCTGGCAGGCGGAATCGCTGCCTGCGCCCACCTTGTCTTCGACTACGACCGCGACCACCCGTTCCTGCAGTCCGGAACCGGGCCTTTCACGAAGATGGGCCTGGACAATCCCGACACGCTCTACTTCGGCACTCGCGTCACCGCCGGACACGAATACGTGGTCACCGGAACCCGCGGCACAACCACCGACCTGAGTTTCCAACTGCTGGGCGGGGAGTACACGGACCAGAACGTCCCCGACAGCGAGACGGCCTTCGACGACCGGAGGCTCGAGATCGCCGCGGACGGCAGCTTCGAGTGGCGCTTCACGCCGACTGGCACAGCGCAGTTGGTGATTCGGGAGGTCTACAACGACTGGTCGGCACGGCGCGGCACCGTCGCGATCGCGCGCACCGACACGGCCGGAACCGCGCCTCCGCCGTTGACCCGGGAACTTATCGAGAAGCGCTGGGCAACAATGGGTAAGCAACTACTTCAGCGGGTCAGAACCTGGCTGCAGTTCCCGCAGTGGTTCTACACGAACATCCCGGTCAACACCATGATCGCGCCGCGGCTCACCCCGGGTGGCCTGGCCACCCAGTATTCCTCCGCCGGACACTTCGACCTGGCGCCGGACCAAGCACTGGTGATCACGGTGCCGGTCCCCGATGCCCCGTACCTGGGCTTTCAACTGGGTAGCCTCTGGTACATATCACTGGATTACATCAACCATCAGACATCGCTGAACGGGACCCAGGCGCAACGGGATCCCGACGGGAAGATCCGGATCGTGGTCTCCGACCGCAATCCCGGCGTCACCAACTGGGTGGAGACCCTCGGCCACCGGAAGGGCTTTCTGCAGTTCCGCTGGCAACGGGTATCGCGTGAGCTCCTCGAGGCCGACGGGCCGACAGTCGAACTCGTCGATGTGGACTCAGTGGCCGAGCGCCTGCCGTACTACCGGGACAACGCCATCTCGGCCGAACGATGGCGGGAGCGAATCGCACTGCGACAGATACAGATTCAGAACAGGATGGTGGGTTAGCCGATGAGCGGACTGCTCGAGGGCAAGGTCGTCGTGATCAGCGGCGTCGGCCCGGCACTGGGCACCACACTGGCTCGCCGTTGCGCCGAGGCCGGGGCGGACCTCGTCCTTGCCGCCCGCACCGTCGAGCGAATCGATGAAGTGGCCGCGCAGGTCGCCGCCGTCGGGCGACGGGCCCTCGCGGTCGGCACCGACATCACCGACGAGGCTCAGGTGGACAACCTCGTCGCCGAGGCCATGTCGATGTACGGCACAGTCGATGTGCTGATCAACAACGCTTTCCGGGTCCCGTCAATGAAGCCGTTGGCCGACACGACGTTTCAGCACATCCGGGAGGCCATCGAGTTGACGGTGCTCGGAGCGTTGCGACTGACCCAGGCCTTCACCCCCGCGCTGGCCGAGAGCGGGGGTTCGGTGGTCAACGTCAATTCGATGGTGATCCGGCACTCCCAGCCGAAGTACGGCGCCTACAAGATGGCTAAGTCCGCCCTGCTGGCCATGTCCCAATCCCTCGCTACGGAGCTGGGGCCCCGGGGCATCAGGGTCAATTCGGTTGCACCCGGCTACATCTGGGGGGAGACATTGAAGAGCTACTTCGCGCACCAAGCCGGCAAGTACGGCACCACCGTCGAGCAGATCTACGAGATGACCGCGGCGCAGTCCGACCTCAAGCGCCTACCGACCGAGGACGAGGTGGCCTCGGCGATCGTTTTCCTGGCCAGCGACCTGTCCAGCGGGATCACCGGGGCAACGCTGGACGTCAACTGCGGCGAGTACAAATCATGACCGGGCTCCGCTGATGGCGGGCCTGCCGCGCACCGACGTCGGAACCGTCGACGACCTCAAAGCCTCAGCGGTCCGGACGGTCGGCTTCGACGACTTCGGTGCGGACGACGACGACTACGTCGAGGCGCTGTCGGTGCTGCTGGATTCCTACCGTCGCGACGCCGGGCTCACCGAGGTCGGCAGCAAGATGTCCCGGTTCTTCCTGCGCAATGCGCTGGTCGCCCGACTGCTCAGCGAAGCGTCCTGGAAGCGGTATCCGGGGCATGCCGACGTGCCGATCACCGCGCCGATCTTCGTCACCGGACTGCCGCGAACCGGCACGACCGCGCTGCACCGACTGCTGTGCGGCGACCCGCGGCACCAGGGATTGGAACTGTGGCTCGCCGAGTTCCCCCAGCCCAGGCCGCCCCGTGAGACCTGGCCGCAGAATCCGGTTTTCGTCGAATTGGATGCGCGGTTCAGGAAGGCCCATGAGGAGAACCCGGACTACACCGGCTTGCATTACATGACCGCCGACGAGGTCGAGGAGTGCTGGCAGTTGCTGCGCCAGTCGGTGCATTCGGTGTCCTACGAGACGCTGGCCCACGTTCCCACGTATGCCCGATGGCTGGCCGGCCAGGACTGGACCAGGCCGTATCAACGGCACCGTCGCAACCTGCAGTTGATCGGACTGAACGATGTCGAGAAGCGCTGGGTGCTCAAGAATCCCAGCCACCTGTTCGCCCTCGATGCGCTGCTGACGACCTACCCGGACGCGTTGGTCATCCAGTGTCACCGTCCCGCGGAGACCATCATGGCGTCGATGTGTTCGCTGGCTCAGCACACCACACAGGGGTGGTCGACCACGTTCGTCGGTGCGACCATCGGCGCGGACTCGCTGGAGACCTGGTCGCGGGGCCTGGAACGGTTCAACGCGGTGCGGGCGACCGCCAATCCGGCCCAGTTCTGCGATGTGGATTATCACGATATGATCCGCGACCCGATCGGCACGGTCGCAAACATCTACTCGCACTTCGGGATCGAGATGACCGAGGCTGCCCGCGCGGCGATCGGGCGTACCGACGCGGAGAGCAAGATGGGTCCGCGCGCGCCCAAGCACACCTACTCGCTTGCTGACTACGGGCTCACCGAGGGCCAGGTCAGGGAGCGCTTCGAAGGACTGTAAAGCCTCAGCCGTCACCCGGGGCGGGAGCGCTGGAGTACTCCTCCAGGCAGCCCTCGGCGACGGCATGCCGAATGCTGTCGGCCAGCCGCGGACAGGACGGTGAGCGGGCGCTGCTGCCGCCACCGGCGCGGATGTCGGCGAAGTACGCGCACCGCTGGGAGGCTGATGCGGTCCACTGCACGGCCGTGTAGGGCGCACCGAGCTTCTTGACCCGAACCGAAGCGTGGCAGAACCGGCAGTCGACCTCCGACAGGCCCGCACTCAGGTAGCGCTCCCGGTCGCGCCGGGTGGCCTCGTGGACGGCCGCCGCACGCGCGGGATCGTTGGCGAAGTCGGGGGCCTTGGACCACAACGGAGGGTCGCGGTCGTCGCGGGACTGGTGGTCGTCGTCGTGGACGCCGTGCAAGTGCAGCATCGACAGGGCGAGTCGGTCGACATCGGGCCCCGACCGCGCCAGTCGGTCGACATCGGACCCCGAGTCTCCGGTCACGTCCGGCTAGCCTTCTCTTCAACCCCTTGCTCGGCCTGCCTCCGCAGGTTTTCCGCCACCTCCACCTGCCACTTCTCATTGGCTCTGGTGGTGTCGACTTCCATTTCGAAGCGGTCGGTCATGTCGGGCGTGACGTCGGCGACGTCGACGTAGAACTGTTGGTACCAGCGGCGCATCTGATAGACCGCGCCGTCCTCCTCGACCAGCAGCGGATTCTCGATGCGTGTCTTGTGCTTCCAGATCTCCACGTCCTGCAGGAACCCTTTACTGACTCCTTCGGTGAAAGCAGTCGCGAGACGCTCGGTCATCGTTTCGTCGAGACCCGTTGGCTTCTCTACGATCACACCCCACTGCAGCACGAACGAGTCCTGGGAGACCGGGTAGTGGCAGTTGATCAGGATCGACTCGGCCTTGAAGTCGCCATAGGTGTTGTGCAGCCAGTTGATCATGAACGACGGGCCGAAATAGCTTGCCTCCGAATCCAGATGGGATTCGCCGTAGGCGGTGCCCATCCCGCCGATATCGGGACGGCCGACGTTGTGCAGGTACTGCGACGCGATGTGGCCCTCGAAGACGTTCTTGAAGTACGTCGGCAGGCCGAAGTGGATGTAGTAGAAGTGCGCCATGTCGGTGACGTTGTCGATGATCTCCCGGCAGTTGGAGCCTTCGATCAACAGCGAGTTCCACTTCCAGTCGGTCCAGTTCTCGCCGGCCCACTGCGGGATCTCCGGGATCCGGACCTCGGGCTGCGGAGGGTTGCCCTCGTGGTCGTGCCAGACGAAGAGCAGGCCGCCCCGCACATCGGTGTGCCAGGACCTGGTCCGGGCCAGCTTCGGCGTGCGCTTGGCGTAGGGCACCAACTTGCAGCGGCCGTCGCCGCCCCAGCGCCAGTCATGGAACGGGCAGGCCACCTCGTCACCCTTGAGCGTGCCCTGCGACAGGTCGCCGCCCATATGCCGGCAGTAGGCGTCCAGCACATGCAGTTCGCCGGCGGAGTCGGCGAAGACGACGAGTTTGGTCCCGAAGGCATGGATCGGGTGCGGCTTGCCGTCCTGGAAGTTCCGCACCGGCCCGAGGCAGTGCCAGCCGCGGGCGTACCGGTCCGGCAGCGTGCCGGTGTCGATCTCGCGAATCTCGGTGGTCATCTCGCGCCTCCGCTGTCCGTATTCCTAATTAGAACACGTTACAGTTTTGCCGCGGTTCGGTGCAATGACGACGTTCAGACCGCAACCGGCTTGTCACAGCCGACCACCCACATCGAGTAGTACTGGGAGCCGCCACCGTAGGCGTGGCCGAGGGCCTTCCGCGCGCCGGGAACCTGATGGTCACCGGCCTTTCCCATCACCTGGATGGCCGCCTCGGCGAATCGGATCAACCCGGAAGCGCCGATCGGATTGGACGACAACACACCACCGGACGGGTTCACCGGCATCCGGCCGCCGATCGCCGTCTCGCCGGCCTCGGTGAGTTTCCAGCCCGCGCCCTCGGCGGCGAAGCCGAGGTTCTCCAGCCACATCGGTTCGAACCAGGAGAACGGCACGTAGATCTCGGCGACGTCGATCTCGTCGATGGGGCTGGTGATCCCTGCGGCCTTCCACAGCGCGGCGGCCGCGTCCCGGCCCGCCTGCGGGTTGACCTGGTCCCGTCCGGAGAACGCGATCGGTTCGGTGCGCAGCGCGGTGGCATGAATCCACGCCACCGGATGGCCGCCGGCGACGCGACCGTCTGCGGCTTGCTCGCCACCGATGACCATCGCCGCGGCCCCGTCCGACGACGGGCAGGTTTCGTCGAAACGGATCGGATCCCACAACATCGGCGAGTTCATCACCTTCTCCACGGTGATGTCCGGCTGGTGCAGGTGGGCCAGGGGGTTCTTCGCGCCGTTGAGCCGGTCCTTCACCGCGACCATCGCCCCGATGTGTGAGGGTGCCCCGGAGCGCCGGATGTAGGCGCGGATGTGCGGGGCGAAGTAGCCGCCGGCCCCAGCGCCGACCGGCTTGGTGAACGGCACCGGAATCGACAGCGCCCACATGGCATTCGATTCGGACTGCTTCTCCCACGCGACTGCCAGCACCCGGCGATACCTACCGGACTGCACCAGGCTGGCGGCAACCACCGCGGTCGACCCGCCGACCGATCCGGCGGTGTGCACGCGGATCAGCGGCTTTCCGGTGGCGCCCATCGCGTCGGCCATGAACAGTTCCGGCATCATCACACCCTCGAAGAAATCGGGGGCCTTCCCGACGACGACGGCGTCGATCTCGTCGAGGTCAGAGCCGCTGTCGGCCAGTGCGCGGTCGATCGCCTCCCGGACCAGGCCGTTCATCGAGACGTCGGTGCGCTTGGCGACGTACTTGGTCTGCCCGGTGCCCAGAACCGCGGCGAGGTGCTTTGCCGTTGCGGCTGCCATCATTCACCTTCCAGCACGGCGACCAGATTCTGTTGCAGCACAGGGCCGCTGGTGGCATGGGCCAGCACCCGACGGGCCGATCCGTCGAAGATGTGCCGGGCCGCGAAACCGATGCGCTCGAGGCCGGTGGAGAACATCGGGTTGGCCGCCAGGGCGCCGCCCGAAGGGTTGACCGCTGTCCCCTCGGGGAGTCCGATCGCCTCGGTCAGGATCAGTTGCTGATGGGTGAACGGCGCGTAGATCTCCGCCACGTCGATCGAGCCGAGATCCCCGCCGGTGGCGGCCCGCGCCGATGCGGCCGTCGACGGCGATGTGGTCAGGTCCCGGGCGCCGATCACCGGTGTTTCGATCCGGTGCTCGAAACCTGTTATCCAGGCGGGTCTTTCGCGCAGCTCCCGGGCGCGATCGCCGGCGGCGATGACGACGGCCGAGGCGCCGTCGGTGATGGGTGCGATGTCGTGACGGCGCAACGGGTCGGCGAAGAAGGGCCGGCTCAGTAACTCCTCGACGCTGACGGCCGGTTCGACCGAGTCGGTGCGCGGTGCGGCGGCCATGCTCGCCAGGGCCACCTCGGCCATCTCCTCCTGCGTCCACCGGCCGGACTCCAGTCCCAGGCGTGCCTGCAGGCCGGCCAGCGACACCGTGTCGGGCATCAGTGGGGCGACGGTATAGGGATCGGTCTGCAGTGCGAGCACCCGGCGCAACGTCCCGGCACTGGACTTCCCGAAGCCATACACCAGGGCGGTGTCCACCTGGCCGGTGAGCACCTTGATGTAGGCCTCGTACAGCGCCCAGGCGGCATCCATTTCCACATGGGACTCGTTGATCGGCGGAACCGCGCCGATCGCGTCGATCGCGTTGAGGAAGGAGAAGGCCCGTCCGGCGAGGTAGTCCGACGACCCGGAACACCAGAAGCCGATGTCGCGCTGGGTGATCCCCAGATCGTCGTAGAGGGCGGCGAAACAGGGCATCAACATCTCGACACCGTTGGTGGTGCCGGTGGTGCGGCGGACGTGCGGTGCGTGCGCGAAGCCGACAACCGCCACTTCTCTGCTCATGTGAGGCTTCCTCTAGAGGTGGTGCTTGTAGCTGTCGTAGTCGGCGTCGGGCTCGCCGGAGGGCTTGAAGTGTTCGATGTTGTCGATGCCCAGGCCCCACTCCTCGCGGGGTTTCCAGACCGCCTTGACCCGCAGCCCCATTCGGACGTCGGCGGCGTCGATCCCGGTGACCAGATGCAGGAAGGGGATGTCGGCGCCGTCGAGCAGTATGTAGGCCGCCACGTATGGCGGCTTGATCTTCTGCCCGGCGAACGGGATGTTGATGATCGCGAACGTCGTCACCGTGCCGGTGTCCGGCAGTTCGACGAACTGGTCGAGTTCCTGCCCGGTGGAGGGATCGGCCTCCCGCGGTGGGAAGTACACCTTGCCGGTGTCCCCGCGACGGGCGCCGAGCAGTATGCCGGTCGCGAGGGCGCGCAGGTAGATGCTCTCCGGGCCGGACGCGCTGTGCTGCACGCGGAGCGTCTCCGGCGTCACGATCATCGAGACCGGGTCGCGGTCGTCGGCCCCGGGTTCGGTCGGGTGATCGGCGGGACGATCCGGCGTGTCGCCGGGTACGAAGCAGGCGATGTCGGTGATCGCGCCGACCGGGGTGTCAACCCATCTGGCGTGCACCCGGTCGCCGATCGCCAGCGCTTCCGGGTCCCCGCCGGTGTCGACGGCGTGCAGCAGTGCGGTGTCGGCACCGTCGAGTGTGATCAGCGCCCAGGCGAACGGCCGGTCGAGCGGCTGGCCCTCCAGGGGCTGCGCCTGCCAGGACCATGACAGCACGTTTCCGGTGTCGCCGACCGGGACGATCTCGGTCAGCGGCTGGCAGCTGACCGGGTCGTACTCGATGACCGGAACGTGCACGCGACCGTCGGATCCGCGGCTGCCGACGATGCGCCGGTCCCGCAGTGCGGTGAAGAAGGCACCCAGCGTCGGTCCGACCGAACGGGTGTAGTCGAACGACAGGGTCAGCGGCGCCGAAAGCGGCGGTTCGTGGGAGTCTGTCAAGGCCATGATGGCCGGCGTGCTCTGGCTGACGCTCACGCCATCGAGTAGAACAGGTTCTAAGAATCGTGGCAAGGAACGCGCAAGGATCGTCCAGGGGACGGAAAGGCGGCACCGGATGAAGCTCGGCCTGCAACTCGGATACTGGAGCGCGCAGCCTCCCACCAACCACGCCGAACTGGTGGCGGCCGCCGAGGAAGCCGACTTCGACACGGTGTTCACCGCCGAGGCGTGGGGGTCGGATGCCTTCACCCCGTTGGCCTGGTGGGGGCGCGAGACGTCCAAGCTGCGGCTTGGCACCTCAGTGGTGCAACTCTCGGCGCGCACCCCGACCGCCTGCGCGATGGCGTCGCTGACGCTGGACCATCTTTCCGGCGGGCGCCACATTCTCGGGCTGGGGGTGTCGGGGCCGCAGGTCGTCGAGGGCTGGTACGGCCAGTGCTTCCCCAAGCCGCTGGCACGCACCCGTGAGTACATCGACATCGTCCGTCAGGTGTGGGCCCGGCAGGCGCCGGTGACCAGCGCCGGCCCGCACTATCCGCTGCCGCTGACCGGGGAGGGCACCACCGGCCTGGGTAAGTCGCTCAAGCCCATCGTCCACCCGTTGCGCGCCGACATTCCGATCATGCTGGGAGCCGAGGGACCCAAGAACATCGCGCTGGCCGCCGAAATCTGTGACGGCTGGCTGCCGATCTTCTACTCGCCCCGACTGGCCGATATGTACAACGAGTGGCTCGACGAGGGGTTCGCCCGGCCGGGCGCCCGCCGCACCCGGGAGAACTTCGAGATCTGCGCCACGGCCCAGGTCGTCATCACCGACGACCGCGCCGCAACCTTCGAGATGATCAAACCGTTCCTCGCGCTGTACATGGGCGGGATGGGCTCGGAGGACACCAATTTCCACGCCGAGGTTTACCGGCGGATGGGCTACGCCGAGGTCGTCGAGGACGTCACCACGTTGTTCCGGTCCGGCCGGAAGGACGAGGCCGCCAAGGTGATTCCCGACGAACTGGTGGACGACGCGGCGATCGTGGGCGATGTTGACTACGTCCGCAAGCAGATCGCCGTCTGGGAGTCCGCCGGGGTGACGATGATGGTCATCGGCGCCCGCAGTCCCGAACAGGTGCGGGAACTCGCCACGCTGCTATGAGGCGGCCATGAGGTCAGCGGACAACGCGCCCGTCGCCGAAACTCATCGCCACGTGGCCGACCGAACCGGACAGCATCGGCCGCTTGGGCAGGCCCAGCGAGGCGAGTTCCGTGGCGTACGGATGGTCACCCAGTCGCAGCGTCGCCCCGCCGGGACGCACCCGCACCTGGCGGTTGACCATCTCCCACGGAACCTCGCGGGTGGTGCCGTCACCGCAGGAGTACGTCGTGAGGATCTGCGGCCGTCTGCGCAGCGAGGGCACCGGGAACCCGCGGCGGAACTGCATGGCGGCGATCAGCGATCCGCCCTCGGAGACCTCGAAGCTGAACGGGGTCGAATCACGAATGGTGAAGTCCGCCATGATCTTCGGGAAGCCCCAGATGCTGCGGCCGGCTTCCAGGGTGAAGGCCTGATCGACCGGCAGATGGTGAATGAACGCCGCGGCGTCGCCGAGGGCACGCAGACCTCTCACCGGAGACCCGGGCGGGCGGACCATCACACAGGTGCCGAACTCGTTGTACCGGCCCAGGTCGCCGTCGAGGTACCGGGCGAGCATCAGCGTGACGATGGCCCGGCCGGGCCGGTGCCGGAAGACCTCGAGGCCGCTGTAGTCGATCAGTCGCTGGGCGGCATCGGCGGACACCGAGAACATCGCGGTGTGCACGTCGGCCTTGCGGATCCGCACCGGCATGGTCAGCACGGTGCCGGCGACGGTGTGCCGCGATACGGACATAGGGTCACTGTAAACGTGTCACTGTAAGCCGGGTAGCGAACAGATGGGAGAGGCCACAATGACCGATACCGTGGCGCGTCCGGACATCGACCTGACCGATGGCAACTTCTATGCCGACGGCGCAGCGCGGGCCGCCTACCGTTGGATGCGGGCCCACGAACCGGTGTTCCGCGACCGCAACGGACTGGCCGCCGCCGCCAGCTATCAGGCCTTGATCGACGCCGAGCGCAACCCCGAACTGTTCTCCTCCACCGGAGGTATCCGCCCCGACCAACCGGCCATGCCGTACATGATCGACATGGACGACCCGGCACACCTGTTGCGCCGCAAACTGGTCAATGCCGGGTTCACCCGCAAGCGGGTGATGGATCAGGCCGCCGGTATCGCGACGCTGTGCGACAGCCTGGTCGACGCGGTGTGTGAGCGGGGCGAGTGTGACTTCGTCCGAGACATCGCCGCCCCCTTGCCGATGGCGGTGATCGGCGACATGCTCGGCGTGCTGCCCGCCGACCGGGCGACCCTGCTGAAGTGGTCCGACGACCTGGTGTGCGGGTTGAGTGCCAGCGCCGACGAGGCCGCTCTGCAGGCGGTGATGGAGGCGTTCGCCGCCTACTCGGCCTTCGCGATGGAGGCCATGGTCAAACGTCGGGCCGAACCCACCGGCGACCTGTTCTCCGTCCTGGTCAACTCCGAGGTCGACGGTCAGCGGATGTCCGACGACGAGATCGTCTTCGAGACCCTGCTGATCCTGATCGGCGGCGACGAGACCACCCGGCACACACTGTCCGGCGGCACCGAGCAGTTGCTTCGCCACCGAGATCAGTGGGACCGGTTGGTCACCGATGAGGCCTTGGTCCCGGCGGCCGTCGAGGAGATGCTGCGGTGGACCTCCCCGGTGAAGAACATGGCCCGGACGCTGACCGCCGATGCGGAGTTCCACGGCACACAGTTGCGTGCCGGCGAGAAGATGGTGCTGCTGTTCGAGTCGGCGAACTTCGATGAGCAGGTTTTCGGCGACCCGGAGCACTTCCGCATCGACCGGAACCCCAACAGCCACCTGGCCTTCGGCTTCGGTACGCACTTCTGCCTCGGCAACCAGCTGGCCCGCCTGGAGGTGACGACGATGCTGCGCACACTGCGGACCCGGCTGCCCGATCTGAGGCTGGCCCCCGAATTCACCGACTCCGCGCTACCGCTGCGGCCGGCCAACTTCGTCAGCGGCCTGGAGGCGATGCCGGTGGTGTTCACCCCGACCGCTCCGGTGCTGGATTAGCTCAGCGCAGCGTGAACTTCGGCGCCCGCTTCTCCTTGAACGCCCGCGGGCCCTCCTTGGCGTCCTCGGAGAGGAACACCTCGATACCGATCTTGGTGTCGATCTTGAAGGCCTCATTCTCGTGCAGACCCTCGGTCTCCCGGATCGACCGGAGGATCGCCTGAACCGCCAACGGGCCGTTGTTCGCAATCACCCCCGCGATCTCCAGAGCCTTCTCCAGTGCCTGGCCGTCGGGCACCACATGACCGATCAGACCGATCTCCTTGGCCTCCGCCGCGGTGATATGCCGTCCGGTCAGTAGCAGGTCGCAGGCGATGGTGTAGGGGATCTGACGTACCAGGCGCACCGCCGATCCGCCCATCGGGTACAGGCTCCAGCGCGCCTCGGAGATGCCGAACTTCGCGCTTTCGCCGGCCACCCGGATGTCGGTGCCCTGCAGGATCTCGGTTCCCCCGGCGATCGCCGGACCCTCGACGGCGGCGATCAACGGCTTGGTCAGCCGCCGGCCCTTCAGGAGGCCGTCGATACGAGATGGGTCGAAGCTGCCGTCCTTGAAGGAGTCCCCCGGAGGCTTGGCGGTAGCGGCCTTGAGATCCATGCCCGCGCAGAAGTAGCCGCCCGCCCCGGTGAGGATGCACACCCGGATATCGGGGTCATTGTCGACGCGGTCCCAGGCCTCGACCATGATCGAGAGCATCTCGCCGGACAGCGCGTTGCGGACCTCTGGGCGGTTCATCGTGACGATGAGAACGTGCCCGCGCTGCTCGATGAGGGCATGAGGAATATCGGGGGCCATGGTTCCGCCTTCCGGTCCGTGCTTGAGGCTCCGGCATCTTGAGAAAAAATGTAACACGTTCTAATTTGGGCACTGTGGCCCTGAACATCGCCGACCTCGCCGAGCATGCCATCGACGCCGTACCCGATCGGGTCGCCTTGATCTGCGGCGACGAGCAGATCACCTACGCCGAGTTGGAGCAGAAGGCGAATCGCTTCGCCCACTACCTGATCGACCACGGGGTCGGACAAGGCGACAAGGTCGGTCTCTACTGCCGCAACCGCATCGAGATCGTCATCGCGATGCTCGGCATCGTCAAGGCCGGGGCGATCGGGGTCAACGTCAACTACCGATACGTCGAAGCCGAGTTGCGCTACCTGTTCGACAACTCCGACATGGTGGCACTGCTGCATGAGCGGCAGTACGCCGACCGGGTGGCCAACGTGCTGCCCGACACCCCGAACCTGAAGACCGTGATCGTCGTCGAGGACGGCAGCGACGCCGATTACCGCCGCTACGGCGGGGTCGAGTTCGGTGACGCGCTCGCGCAGGGGTCGCCGGAGCGCGACTTCGGTGAGCGCAGCGCCGATGACATCTACCTGCTCTACACCGGCGGGACCACCGGATTCCCGAAAGGGGTGATGTGGCGCCACGAGGACATCTACCGGGTGCTGCTCGGCGGAACCGACTTCGCCACCGGCGAGTTCGTGGCCGACGAGTACGACCACGCCCGCCAGGCCGCCGCCGGACCGCCGATGATCCGCTTCCCGATTCCCCCGATGATCCACGGCGCCACCCAGTCGGCCACCTGGATGGCGCTGTTCGCCGGCCAAACCGTGGTCCTGGCACCGGATTTCGATGCCGACGCGGTGTGGCGGGCGGTGGAGAGGTACAAGGTGAACCTGCTGTTCTTCACCGGCGACGCAATGGGCCGGCCGCTTCTCGACGCCCTTGAGGGCACGGTCGAGAACCGCGACCTGTCGTCGTTGTTCCTGCTGGCCAGCACCGCCGCGCTGTTCTCGCCGAGCCTCAAGGAGCGGTTCCTGGAGTTGCTGCCGAACCGGGTGATCACCGACTCGATCGGTTCCTCGGAGACCGGGTTCGGCGGCACCAGCATCGCGGCGAAGGGGCAGCGCCAGTCCGGCGGCCCGCGGGTCAGTATCGACAAGAAGACCGTTGTGCTCGACGACGACGGCAATGAGGTGGCCCCCGGTTCCGGGGTGCGCGGATTCTTGGCCAAACGCGGCAACATCCCGGTTGGTTACTACAAGGACGAGAAGAAGACCGCCGAAACCTTCCGCACCATCAACGGCGTGCGCTATGCCATCCCCGGCGACTACGCGATGGTGGAAGCAGACGGCACCGTGACCATGTTGGGGCGCGGTTCGGTGTCGATCAACACCGGCGGGGAGAAGGTCTATCCCGAAGAGGTGGAGGGGGCGCTGAAGGGACATCCCGACGTGTTCGACGCTCTGGTGGTGGGGGTGCCCGACGAGCGCTACGGCCAGCACGTGGCGGCGGTGGTGGCCCCGCGACCGGGCGCCCGGCCGAGCCTGACCGCCCTGGATGCGTTCGTGCGTGACCAGATCGCCGGATACAAGGTCCCGCGCAGCCTCTGGCTGGTCGATGAGGTCCAGCGCTCGCCGGCCGGCAAGCCTGACTACACCTGGGCCAGACGGCTGACCGAACAGCGGCCCGCCGACGAGAGCAAGGGTCAGCGCTGATGCGCACCGAACTGTGCGACCGCTTCGGCATCGACTACCCGATCTTCGTCTTCACCCCGTCGGAGAAGGTCGCGGCGGCGGTCACCCGCGCGGGCGGCATGGGAGTACTGGGTTGTGTGCGGTTCAACGATCCGGACGAACTGGAGTCGGTGCTGTGCTGGATGGACGCCAACACCGACGGTAAGCCGTACGGCGTCGACGTCGTGATGCCGGCGAAGGTTCCGACCGAGGGAACCAGCATCGACATCAACAAGCTGATCCCGCAGTCACACCGGGACTTCGTCGACAGGACGTTGGCCGAGCTCGGTGTGCCCCCGCTGCCGGGCGACGGGCCCGGCAACGAGGGGGTGCTGGGCTGGCTGCATTCCGTGGCCCGCTCGCATGTGGACATCGCGCTGGGTCACCGAATCAGCCTGATTGCCAACGCCCTCGGCTCACCACCCGCCGACGTGCTTGAGCAGGCGCATTCCGCGGGTGTTCCGGTGGCGGCGCTGGCCGGGACGGCCGGCCATGCTCGCCGGCACGCCGAGAACGGGGTCGACATCGTGGTCGCCCAGGGCTACGAAGCCGGCGGACACACCGGCGAGATCGCCTCCATGGTGCTGGTGCCGGAGGTCGTGGACGCCGTGGGCGACACCCCGGTGCTGGCCGCCGGCGGCATCGGCACCGGCCGGCAGGTGGCTGCCGCCCTGGCACTCGGCGCGTCCGGGGTGTGGATGGGTTCCGCCTTCCTCACCGCCAGTGAGTACGACCTGGGCGAGCGCGCCGACGGTGGCCCGTCGGTGATTCAGCAGGCACTCCTGGCAGCGACCTCCAGCGATACGGTGCGCCGAAAGATTTACTCCGGCAAGCCGGCTCGGTTGCTCAAGAGTCGCTGGACAGAGGCCTGGGATGCCGAGGGCGCGCCCGCACCGTTGCCGATGCCGCTGCAGAACGTTCTCGTCGCGGAGGCGCACGCCCGGATGAGCCGGTCGCAGGATCCCACCGCGGTGGCGATGCCGGTGGGTCAGATCGTCGGCCGGATGAACGCGATCCGGCCGGCGGCGGAGAACGTGGCGGAACTGGTGTCCGGGTTCGAGGCGGCCACCAGGCGACTGGACGATATCCGCGGCTGACACGGTCGAGGCGAGGCCGGACGGGGCTACAGTCGACCCGATGAAGAAGTCGACGCGATGAGGATCGACGTCTGGCTGCAGCACCCGACACGTCGTTTCCTGTCCTCGGACATGTTCGAGTCCCTGCTGCGCTGGACGGGCGGGCAGATACCCGACGAGGACCCGCCGATCGAGATGACCATCGACTCGATGGATGCCGCCGGCGTCGACGTCGGCCTGCTGACCGCCTGGCGTGGACCCCACGGGCAGGACCTCATCTCCAATGACCAGGTGGCGGAATGGGTTCGGCGCTACCCGACCCGGTTCGCGGGCCTGGCTGCCGTCGACCTCGACCGCCCGATGGCGGGGGTGCGCGAACTGCGCCGCAGGGTTCGTGACGACGGTTTCGTCGGCCTGCGCCTGCTGCCGTGGTGGTGGAACGCCGCCCCGACCGACCGGCGTTACTACCCACTGTTCGCCGAATGCGTCGAACTCGGCGTCCCGTTCTGCACCCAGGTCGGCCATACCGGGCCACTCTGCCCGTCGGAGACCGGCAGGCCGATTCCCTATATCGATCAGATCGCGATCGACTTCCCGGAGTTGACGATCGTGTGCGGGCACGTGGGCTACCCGTGGACCGAAGAGATGATCGCCGTCGCGCGCAAACACGAGAATGTCTACATCGACACCTCGGCCTACACCACGCGGCGCCTGCCGGCGGAACTGACGGCGTTCATGAAGACCCGCACCGGCGGACGGAAGGTTCTGTTCGGCACGAACTTTCCGATGATCGGGCACACTCACTGCCTGGAAGGTCTGGACGAGTTGGGGCTCAGCGACGACACTCGCGCCGACTATCTCGGTGGCAACGCGCGCCGGGTCTTCTCCGGCCCGGCCTTCTCGGGGCTGTCATGATGATGAAGGGACATCGCGGGTGAACGGCGCACAGGCACTCATCACGACGCTGGTCGACAACGACGTCCGGGTGTGTTTCGCCAACCCTGGGACATCGGAGATGCATTTCGTTGCCGCCCTGGACACCGTGCCCGATATGCACGGTGTGCTGACACTGTTCGAGGGGGTGGCCACCGGCGCCGCGGACGGATACGCCCGGATAGCCGGCAAACCCGCGGCGGTACTGCTGCATCTGGGCCCGGGTCTGGGCAACGGGTTGGCAAACCTGCACAACGCCCGTCGCGCGCACGTCCCGATGCTGGTGGTCATCGGTGACCACGCGACATATCACAAACGCTATGACGCGCCACTGGAGTCGGATATCGATTCGGTGGCGGGCACCGTCTCGGGTTGGGTGCGTCGCACCATGAGCGCAGCCGACGTCGGCACCGATACGCTCGCCGCCGTCGGCTTCACCCGCGCTGAGCACCGGATCGCCACCGTGATCCTGCCCGCGGACGTGTCCTGGTCCGATGGCGCGGTGATCGCGGAAACGGTTGCCGGGCAACCCGATACCCGCGAGATCGACTTCGCCGCCGCTGAGGAGGTGCTGCGGTCCGGGGAGCCCACGGTGATCCTGGTGGGTGGTGATGCCGCCCGGGCTGAGGGACTCGAGGCCGCGGCCAGGTTGGCGCTGCGATTCGGGGCGCGGCTGTTCTGCGAGACCTTCCCGGCCAGGTTGGAGCGCGGTTCGGGGATTCCGGCCGTCGAACGGCTCGCCTACTTCGGGGAGGCGGCGGTCGAACAGTTGCGAGGTGCGCGGCGGCTGATACTGGCCGGGGCGGCTTCGCCCGTGACGTTCTTTGGCTACCCGGGTAAGCCCAGCGACCTCGTACCAGAGGGGTGCGAGGTGTCCACGCTGTCCGGGCCGGTCGGCGCCGCCGCGGCGCTCGCCGCGCTGGCCGACGCATTGGCCGCCGATATCGTCGCGCCCACTGCGGCCGCCGCGCGTCCCCACCTACCGACCGGACCGCTGACCGTCCAGACCTCGGCGGAGGTGATCGGCGCGATGCTTCCGGATCGGGCCATCGTGGTGGACGAGTCCAACACATCCGGCTTGCTGCTGCCCCAGTGCACCGCCGGTGCCCCTGCACACGACTGGCTGACGTTGACTGGCGGCGCGATCGGCTACGCGCTGCCGGTCGCCCTGGGAGCCGCGATCGCCGCGCCGGATCGCCCAGTGCTGTGCCTGGAATCGGACGGCTCGGCGATGTACACCATCTCGGCCTTGTGGAGCCACGCCAGGGAGAACCTCGACATCACCACCGTGGTGTACGCGAACCGGGCCTACGACATCCTGCGTATCGAACTTCAGCGCGTCGGGGCGCAGAGCGGTGCGGGGCCGGGACCTGAAGCCGAGTCTCTGCTCGACCTGACGCCACCCGTGCTGGACTTCGTCATGATCGCCGAGGGAATGGGTGTTCCAGCGCGTCGGGTGAGTGCCGCCGAGGATCTCGCCGATGCGCTGCGGTGGGCGTTCGACGAGCCCGGACCGCACCTGATCGAGGCGGTCATGCCGTCGATCGCAGGCTGAGGGTCGCCCCTTTAGTGGACTGCGTCAGGACGGCTCGCCGAGACGGGCGGTGGCGAAATCGGCTGCCTGGGCGGCCATCCCGTTCACCCCGTACAGCAGGTGCGGCACGATGCTGGCGCTCTGATCCGGGGAGCAGATCGGATCGCCGGCGACGCAGAGGTCGATGGTCTTGGCCGCGAACAGCGGACTCGCGGTGATCTGCGGCATGTTCTCGGCGATCAGCGTCGCCGCCGACGGTTTGCCGAAAAGCGCCACCGCGGCCACATGCTCGCCCACCTCAGGCGGCAGCGGAGGGGGGAGGCCCGGGAGAGCGGACGATCCGACGGCCGCGCCGTCGGAGGTCAGCAGAGCGATCACGCCCGCCCCCTGCGAATAGCCGCCCAACACCATCCTGGTGGCGGGGCAGCGGGCAACCACGTCGCGGACGTGGTTACCCGCGTCTGCCACGCCCTCGACCGCGGTCGGGTAGTCCCTGCTCGCCGGATAGTTGACCGGGTAGACCTCGACGGTCCGGCCGTCGCCGATATCGGACCTGAGGGCGTCGACGAAGGCCTGCCCGATCACTCCGACACCGGTCGGCTCGCCCGTTCCCCGGGCGAACACGATGTCGACGTCCGGGCAGGGATCGGCCGCCGCGGCCGGAGCGCTGGTCAGCGTCGCCAGCGATGCGATGGCGGCAGCCGCCGCGGAGAACCTCACGAACTGCAGAGTCTATCGGCCGGACCGGACACCGGGGTCGGCAGAATCCGATGCCCCGGCACTGCTCAGGCCGGGGTGGCGGCCAGGTCCCGGCCGATCGCCCGCAGCGCGGCGGTGGCCCCGCCGAGGGCGAACTCGGTCTGTTTCGCCGTGATGAAGTAGCGGTGCACCGGATGGTCCATGTCGATCCCGACGCCGCCGTGCACATGGACGGCGGTGTGCGCGACCCGGTGTCCGGCATCAGCGGCCCAGAATGCCGCGGTGGCCACCTCGTTGCCGGCGGGCAGGTCTTCCGACAGCCGCCATGCGGCCTGATCGACGGTCAATCGCAGACCCTTGATGTCGATGTAGCCGTCCGCGAGCCGCTGAGCGACCGCCTGGAAGCTGCCGATCGGCCGGTCGAACTGCTCGCGGGTGCGTGCGTACCCGGCGGTGAGTTCCAGGGCCCGTTCGAGAACGCCGAGTTGGTAGGCCGCCAGCCCCACGGCACGGCGGTCGGCCAGCCAGGTCACGATGGCGCCGTCGCCGACCAGTCGGTCGGCAGGGACTTCGGCTCCGGCGAGTTCGAGTTCTCCGGAACTGTTCTGACCGGTGGTGCGCAGCGGCGTGATCGAGACCCCGGGGTCGGCCGCGCTGACGAGCAGGACCCGCGTTCCGGCGTCGGTCTCGGCGGGAACGAGGATGGCGTCGGCCACCGGTCCGAAGGGGACCTGGGTGCGGCTCCCGGTGAGCCGGTATCCGGTCGGGGTCGCCTCGGCCCGTACGGGTGGCTGGCCCAGTTCGCCGTCGAGTGCGACGGTCAGGATTCGCGCTCCTGAGACTGCAGGCTCCGCCCACGATCGACACAGCATGTCGGATCCGCTCTGGGCCAGCGCGCCGGCCGCCAGCGCCACCGACTCCAGAAACGGCACCGCCGCGAGCTGACGGCCCAACGCGGTCAGGATCGCGGTCTGTTCGAGTACGCCGAAACCACCCCCGCCGATGGACTCCGGCGCAGCGGTGGACAGGATGTCGGCGTCGATCAGCGTGCGCCAGAGCGCGTCATCGAAGCGCTGGTCGAGACCATCCAGCGCGCGCTGGTGCTCCGGAGTGCACACCGTATCGACGATGCTTCGGACGAGGCCGGAAAGATCCTGTGCCGCTTCGGTTCTGGTGAAGTCCATTGCAGTCTCCTGGTCAGCGGTTTCGGGGCAGCCCGAGCGCCACCATGCCGATGATGTCGCGTTGCACCTCGTTGGTCCCGCCACCGAAGGTGAGGATCAGAGCCGCTCGGTGCATTCGCTCGACCCGGCCCCGCAGCAGTGCTCCGGGGGAGTCCTGTCGGAGCGTCGCTGACGGGCCCAGGATCTCCATCAGCAGCCGGTAGGCCTCGCAGGCCAATTCGGTACCGAACACCTTGGCCGCGGACGCATCCGCCGGTGAGGGCGCGGCGGCCTGGGCCGACGCAAGTTCCCAGTTGATCAGCTTCAGGTACTCCGCTTTGGCGTGCACCCGGGCGAGGTGCAGCTGTACCCACTCGGAATCGATCAGCCGCATGCCACGGGCGTCCTTGGTTTCCTGCGCCCAGGACCGGACCTGGTTCAGGGCGGTGAAGATCGGCTGCGCGGAGACCAGTGCGACGCGTTCGTGGTTGAGCTGGTTGGTCACCAACTTCCAGCCGCCGTTCTCGTCGCCGACTCGGTTGCCGACCGGGACCCGGACGTCGGAGTAATAGGTCGCGCTCGTCCCCGGGCCTGCCATGGTGTGCACCGGAGTCCAGGAGAATCCGTCGGCGTCGGTCGGCACGATCAACACCGAGATGCCGCGGTGCTTCTTGCCTCCACCGTCGCCTGACCCGTTATCGGTGCGCACCGCCAGCCAGACGTAGTCGGCGTACTGGATCAGACTGGTCCACATCTTCTGACCGTTGACGATGTACTCGTCGCCGTCGCGGACCGCGGCGGTGCGCAGGTTGGCCAGATCGGTGCCGGCCTCGGGTTCGGAGTATCCGATCGCGAAGTGGATGTCACCGGAGGCGATCCGGGGCAGGTAGAACTTCTTCTGCTCCTCGGTGCCGAACTCCATGATGGTCGGAGCCACGCTGTTGATGGTCAGGAACGGGACGGGGGCGCCGGCGACCGCTGCCTCGTCGGTGAAGATCAGTTGATCCATGGCGGATCGGGCCTGACCGCCGCACTCCGCCGGCCACCCGAGTGCCAGCCACCCGTCGCGTCCCATCTGTGCGACGGTCTCGCGGTAGACGTCTCCGGTGCCGTACTCGCCGGTGGTCGCCATCAGGGCCTCGCGGCGTTCCGGAGTGAGAAGTGTGTCGAAGTACGCGCGCAGTTGTCGGCGCAGGGCCTCCTGCTCCGGGGTGTAGCTGATGCGCATCGCCTGCGACCTCTTCCGGTGGTGTGGGGCACGGTGGCACTAGGCAGGGTGGTTGTGGAGCACTGGGGCGACCCGCCGACCCTCTTTTTTGTAACAGGTTCTAGTCTGGGAATCCAGCATGCGATGTGACCGGGGGATGACGGTGGAGGTCGTATCGTGAGCCGGGAAGAACTCCCGGACGTTCTCAAGGAGGAGCCATGCGCGTCGTAGTGGACCGCGATCGTTGTGAGGGCAACGCCGTCTGCGTGGGAATAGCGCCGAACCTGTTCGAACTCGATGATGACGACTACGTGGTCGTCACCAAGGACCCCATTCCGGCCGCGGCGGTGGCACTGGCCGAGCAGGCCATCGCGGAATGCCCGCGCGCGGCCCTGAGCCGACGCGACTAGAGGTATTCACCCGTGGCCGCGAATCCCCCGCCGCCGGACGACCTCGATCTGACCGGCCGCGTCGCGGTGGTGACCGGAGCGGCGGCCGGACTCGGTCGCGCCGAAGCCATCGGGTTGGCCCGATCCGGAGCGACGGTCGTCGTCAACGACATGCCGCAGGCGCTGGACAACTCGGATGTGCTCGAGGAGATCCGAGCGGCGGGGTCGACGGCCGTCGCTGTTCCCGGGGACGTCAGTCTGCGCTCCACGGCGGACGAGATGGTCGCCTGTGCCGAACGGCTGGGCGGGTTGCACGTCGTGGTCAACAACGCCGGCATCACCCGCGACCGGATGCTGTTCAACATGTCCGACGAGGACTGGGATCTGGTGATCGCCGTCCATCTCCGCGGCCACTTTCTACTGACCCGGAACGCCGCGACCTACTGGCGTGCCCGGGCGAAGAGCGAGGGCACGGTGTACGGCCGGATCATCAACACATCGTCGGAGGCCGGGCTGATCGGTCCGGTCGGCCAGGCGAACTACGGTGCAGCCAAGGCCGCGATCACCGCGCTGACCCTCACCGCCGCCCGCGGACTGGGGCGCTACGGAGTCCGTGCCAACGCCATCTGTCCGCGGGCGAGGACTGCGATGACGGCCGATGTCTTCGGTGCCGCACCGGATCTCGAGGCCGGGGGGGTGGATCCGCTGTCCCCCGAACATGTCGTCACCCTCGTTCGATTCCTGGCCGCGCCGGCGTCGGCGGACGTCAACGGACAGGTGTTCATCGTCTACGGGCCGACTGTCACCCTGGTGGCCGCCCCCACTGCGGAGTACCGGTTCCACGCCGCCGACGCGGCCTGGGATCCGTCGGCGCTGAGCGCCTCGATGGCCGGCTACTTCGCGGGTCGGGATCCGGATCGGACCTTCGGTGCCATGAATCTGATGGGTGACCAGGTCTAGCGCGCGACGCCCCGCTGGACACACTTGGTGTCGTCGAGCGCATCCAGGAACGCTCGCGCCCACAGGTCCACGTCATGGGCGAGGACCTGGCGGCGCATCGACCGCATTCGTCTGCGGCCCTCTTCGGCGGTCTGATCCACTGCGGCCTCGATGGCGTCCTTGACGCCTTCCAGGTCGTGCGGGTTGGTGAGGTAGGCCTGCCGCAATTCCGCTGCCGCACCGGTGAACTCACTGAGCACCAGTGCCCCGCCGAGGTCGCTGTGGCAGGCCACGTACTCCTTCGCGACCAGGTTCATCCCGTCGCGCAACGGGGTGACCAGCATGACGTCCGCGGCGACGAAGAACGCGATCAGTTCATCGCGCGGCACCGGCCGGTGCAGATAGTGCACCACCGGGTGGCCGACCTCGCCGTACTCGCCGTTGATGTGGCCGACCTGTTGCTCGACCTCGTTACGCAGGATGCGGTAGCTGTCCACCCGTTCACGGCTGGGTGTCGCCAACTGGAGCAGGACGGTGTCGTTGCCCTTGATCCGGCCCTCGGCGAGCAACTCGGCGAAAGCCCGCAGCCGTACGTCGATGCCCTTGGTGTAGTCCATCCGATCCACGCCCAGCAGCATCTTGCGGGGATTACCCAACTCGGCCCGAATCTCCTTGGCCCGACGTCGGATCGCTCGGCTGCGTGAGTGGCGGTCCAGTTCGGCGGAGTCGATCGAGATCGGGAACGCGCCGACTTTGATGGTCCGCGACCCCAGGTTGACCTCACCGAACTTCGATCGGACACCCACCGAGGCCCGCGAGGTCTCGGCGCCGGCCAGGGTGCGGGAGAGGAACAGGAAGTTCTGCGCGCCCCCGGCGAGGTGGAAACCCACCAGATCCGCTCCGAGCAGGCCGTCGATGATCTCCGCCCGCCAGGGAATCTGCATGAACAGTTCCACGGGGGGGAACGGAATGTGCAGGAAGAAACCGATGGTGACGTCCGGACGCAGGTTCCGCAGCATCTTCGGAACGAGTTGCAGCTGATAGTCCTGCACCCAGACGGTCGCCCCGGGCGCGGCCGCGCGAGAGGCGGCCTCGGCGAAACGCCGGTTGACCTCGACGTAGCGCTCCCACCACTCCCGGTGATAGGCGGGTTTCACGATCACGTCGTGGTATAGCGGCCACAGGGTGGCGTTGGAGAAACCCTCGTAATATTGTGCGACGTCCTCGCCGCTGAGCCGCACCGGATAAAGCTGTAGGCCGTCCTCGGTGATCGGCTCCTCGGGCCCGTCGATGACGCCCGGCCAACCGATCCACGATCCCCGCTGCTTGCGCAACAGAGGCTCCAGCGCGGTTACCAGACCGCCAGGGCTGCGCCGCCAGTTGACTGTGCCGTCGGCCAGTACTTCCATGTCGATCGGCAGCCGGTTGGCCACCACGACGAAGTCGGAGCTACCGGGCACAGTGTCGGAGTCCACAGGCCGACGCTGGCCTGCGGCCGTGGCGTCCCCGGAAGCCACGACCGGCGCCTACGCGTCGGGCTTGGCCGGCACGACGCCGAGCATCGACAGGAACATCCGGCACTCCTCGGCGTCGGTGGCGTAGGCGGCCACCACCCGGCGGGCCTGACGAGCCGTGCTGTCGGTCAGTGGCTCGATCTCGTCGATGTCATGGGCAGGCTTTGTGAGCATGAGTCAACCTTAGGTGACCACGGCGGATGCCGCTCAGGGGCTGCTGGACAGCGTCGAGCGGGGCTGAACGGCGGGCGCGCTGTCGAAGTTCATCGCGTAGCACGCGGTGGACTCCCACTGTCCTGTGCAGGGGTCGCCGTTGAGGTTCGGAACCGTGTGCAGTGGGTCGACGTAGGAGTTGGTCGTGCTGCTTTGTGCGCCGCCGACCGTGGGCGCGGCCACCCGGGTTTCGTTGCCGGTCGCCGGAGACTCGTTCGCCGACACGCAGGAGCCGTTCACCATCATCTCGCCGGTCATGCAATCGCTGCCGGAGGTCGGCCCCCCGGGTACGGGAATGGGATTCGGGCCGGGGAGCGGCTCGGCCAGCGCTGCCGGGGCGGCAACGAGTGCCGTAACCGCCCCCAACGCCGCCATGAGGAACTTCGCTGAGGTCACAGGGAGAATCCTAGGCCGGTCGTCACGGGGTGGGCGACACGGCCTGACCGTTGACCGACGCATGCGGCGCTTTGTAGGTGCTCTGATTCTCCGAGAGGCCGTAGCACTCGCTGGTGCTGCCGCCACCCCCGGCGCCGCCCGTGCAGGGGATACCGTCCACTTCGGGCAGCGAGCCCACATCGCCGGGGAGCGACGAGGTGATCTCGCCCGGCTGCAGGGCAATCTTCTCCGGGTTGATCGGGTTCGGAACGGGTGTGGTCGGCATGGTCGACGGCCTGCAGGCGCCACTGGCGGGGTCGAGGACCTCACCGGTCGGGCAGGTCGCCAGTGCAGGTCCGGCGGGCGCGGTCGGCGCTGAAACCGCCGCTGCAACCAGCGGTGCGGCCGAGAGCGCGAAGACGAAGCCGCCGGCGAGCAGCAGGCGCCGTGCGGCGGAGGTGGCTGAGGCGCCGGCGGTGGCCGTGCTGCCTGAGGTGGCCGTGCTGCCTGAGGTGTGGGGGGCCATGGGAGTGCTTTCTGCCGGAGTGGGCCGCGCGCTTGCGGCAGGTCACACAGTGAATCGCCGCCGGTAGCGGAGGTGTTACACCAGTCTAGGGGCGGGGCGTTCCAGACCGCACCCGATCGACGTGCCTCATCTACTTTGAGCGCGTGGCTGGTGGTGGTGCCTCACCAGTTTTGAGCGCGTGGCCCGTAAGGCTTGCCCGATGTGGAGGGCAAGATCGATATGGCCGCGAGACGGCAAGTAACGAACAAGCTGCAGGTCCAGTACGGCAAGGCCTCGAAGGCGGACAAGGCCAGGATTTTGGATCGGGTGGTGGCCACGACCGGGATGGGTCGTTCGACGGCCCGGCGGATGCTGACCGGTCCGAGGCTGCCGGATCCGGCCGAGCAGGTCGACGGTCGCACGCTGCGGCCACGGGGGTTCAGCGACGACGCCAGGGCCCTGTTGGAGCATGTGTGGGCGTTGATGGGCATGCCCTGCGGCAAGTACTTGGTGGTGATGCTCGGGGCCTGGTTGCCGCTGCTGGCCGCTGCCGGTGATCTTGACAAGCCGTTCGCCACCGAGCAGGCGGTGGCCGAGCTGGAGGCGATGAGCGCCGCGACGGTGGACCGGTATCTGAAGCCGGCCCGGGACAGGATGCGCATCAAGGGCATCTCGACAACGAAACCCTCACCGCTGCTGCGTAATTCGATTGCGATCCGCACCTGCTCCGCGGAGGCTCCCAAGGCGCCGGGGGTGATCGAGGCCGACACCGTGGCGCACTGCGGCCCGACGCTGATCGGCGAGTTCGCTCGCACCCTGACGATGACCGACCTGGTGACCGGATGGACCGAGAACATCTCGATCCGCAACAACGCCGCCAGATGGATCCTCTCCGGCATCGAGGAGCTGCAGGGGCGTTTCCCGTTCGCGATGGCGATCTTCGATTCGGACTGCGGAAGTGAGTTCATCAATCACGACGTCGCCGAC
>Ga0116183_1001013_pt1 | contig 32701 bp, 24 predicted proteins | sample AD_UKC078_MetaG_FD_89753 | JGI IMG/M metagenome (GOLD analysis project Ga0116183, IMG submission 89753) | Active sludge microbial communities of municipal wastewater-treating anaerobic digesters from USA - AD_UKC078_MetaG | ecosystem: Engineered > Bioreactor > Anaerobic > Digestate | place: USA...
CAATCCCGTGACCGGCGGAGAGATTCCCATCTGGATCGCTGACTACGTGCTGATCAGCTACGGTACGGGCGCGATCATGGCCGTGCCGGCGCATGACACGCGTGACTTTGAGTTCGCCCAGACATTCAAGTTGCCGATCATCTGCATCATCGAGCCCGACGCGGACGAGGCGGCGGCTGAAGGCGTGGCTGTGGATGACGTGCTGGCCGGCCGCGCCTGCTGGACCGGCAACGGACGCATGATCGGCTCGGCGAATAGCAAAGGCCTCGATATCAACGGCATGGCTGTTGCGGATTCCATGCGCGTGACCACCGAGTGGCTGGCCGCGCGCGGGGTCGGCAAGGCTGCGGTGAAGTACAAGTTGCGCGACTGGCTCTTCAGTCGGCAGCGCTACTGGGGCGAGCCCTTCCCGGTGATCCACATGGAGGACGGCTCCATCCGTCTGGTGGATGATAACGATCTGCCGCTGCTCCTGCCCGAGCTGGATGACTACAAGCCCACCGGCACCGGCGAGCCGCCGCTCGCAAAGGCGGGCGCATGGCTTGATTACACCGATCCGGTCACTGGGGCGAAGGGGCGTCGCGAGACCAACACGATGCCGCAGTGGGCAGGCTCCTGCTGGTACTATCTGCGCTACATCGATCCGCGCAACGAGCGTGCCGCGTTCGATGCGGCCAAAGAAAAGTATTGGATGCCGGTGGACCTGTACGTCGGCGGCGCGGAACACGCGGTGCTGCACCTGCTCTACTCCCGCTTCTGGCACAAGGTGCTGTTTGATCTGGGTTATGTGTCAACCCCCGAGCCGTTCCAGAAGCTCGTGAACCAAGGCATGATTCTGGGGCTCTCCTACAAGGACGCGCGCGGCGCGTTGGTTCCGATGGAGCAGGTGAAGCATCGCACGGATGGCGCTTTTCACGCCGAGACCGGCGAGAAACTCGTCGAGTTCCCGGCCAAGATGTCCAAGTCGCTGAAGAATGTGGTCAATCCCGACGATGTCATCCGCGAGTACGGCGCGGACAGCATGCGCCTGTATGAGATGTTCATGGGTCCGCTGGAGGCGGTCAAGCCCTGGAACACCAAGGGCGTGGAGGGCGTGTTCCGTTTCCTGAAACGCGCCTACCGGATGGTCACCGAACAGCCGATCACCGAAGATCCCCTGCAGCCGGAGCAACTCCGGATGCTGCACGCCACCGTGAAAAAGGTTACCGATGATCTGGAGGACATGGGGTTCAACACCGCCATCAGCCAGCTCATGATTTTCCTGAACGCGTTTTCCGGTGCCGACAAGCCCTTGCCGCGTTTGGCCGCCGAAACCTTCGTGCTGCTGCTGTCCCCCTTTGCCCCGCACCTTGGCGAGGAACTCTGGCAGCATCTCGGGCACGAAAAATCCCTGGCCTATGCACCCTGGCCCGTCTATGACGAATCCCTGCTTCAGCTCGATGAGGTGGAAATCCTCGTGCAGATCACCGGAAAACCGAAAGCCCGTGTCATGATGCCGGCCGATGCGGATGAGGAAACCATGCGTGAGATGGCCCTCTCCCAATCCGTGATCCGCGAGGCGCTCACCGGAAAAACCGTGCGCAAAGTGATCTGTGTTCCCGGACGGCTGGTCAACATCGTGGCAACTTGAAACCGTACCCTGCGCGCGGGTGACACAGACGCCCGTCACACCGGGACAAAAAGTTACGCCCGTTGCGTTGCTTTTCGCGTAAGCTCATAGGTGTCGCATTGCCGCGAGCGGTTCTCAAGACATGAACAACTCCCGTGGCATGTTTTTTGCTATGATCAATATGGCCCCCAGGGACCAGAAAGGGTGTACTGATGATTCCCTATTTTTATGATCCACGGCTGATTCTCGTGATGTTGCCTGCGCTGATTTTGGCGGGCATCGCTTCCGTGCTGGTCAAAACGACCTTCAACCGTTACGCCCGGGTACGGGCTTATTCGGGTATGACCGGCGCGCAGGCCGCAGAGCGCATGCTGCGCGCGAACGGTGTGTTTGACGTGACGGTCGAGGAAACCGGCGGATTCCTTTCCGACCATTACGATCCGACCCGGAAGGTGCTGCGGCTCTCGCCGGACGTTTACCGCGGCAACTCGCTCTCTGCGGTCGGAGTCGCCTGTCATGAGGCGGGCCACGCGCTACAGCACGCCAACAGCTACGGCCCGCTGATGCTCCGCACCGCTCTGGTTCCCGTGACGAGTATCAGCAGTTCACTCGCCTTTTATGTGGTCGCGGCCGGGTTTCTTTTCCGTCCGCTTCTGCTTGTCGGGTGCGCGATGTTCGCCGTGGCCTTTCTCTTCTCGCTGGTGACCCTGCCGGTCGAGTGGAATGCCAGTGCGCGGGCCAAACAGCATTTGGTGACGTCGGGGATCGTCTCGCCAGGTCAAGAGGCGGAGGCCGGGCGCGTGCTGAACGCGGCGTTCCTCACCTATCTGGCCGCGGCGGTCAGCTCGCTGATCACCCTACTCTATTATCTGGCCCGCGCCGGCGTGATCGGCGGCGGAAGACGGGATTAAACAAACGGAGCGTTCTGTTTTTATGAGTAAGAAAACCCACGTGTTCAAGGCGGAGATCCAGCAGGTGCTGGATCTCGTGATCCATTCCCTGTATTCGAAAAAAGAGATCTTCCTGCGCGAACTGATCTCGAACGCATCGGATGCGATTGACCGTGCGCAGTATCTCGGCCTCACAGACCCGACGCTGATCGCAGATGCCCCGGCATGGAGGATCGACATTCTGGCCAACCGGGAGGAGCGGAGTCTGACAATCGCCGACAACGGCATCGGGATGAGCGAAGAGGAACTGGACAAGAACCTCGGCGTGATCGCCAGTTCGGGCACCAAAGCCTTTATCAAAGCGTTGCGGGAAAAGGAGTCGGTGGACATCCCGGAACTGATCGGTCAGTTCGGCGTCGGCTTCTACGCCTCGTTCATGGTCGCGGAGCAGGTCACGGTCATCACGCTCAAGCGCGGCGCCGATCAAAAGGCGGTGAAGTGGAGTTCGACCGGCGACGGCGGATACACGCTGGAGGATGCGGAGCGGGATCAGCCCGGCACGACGGTCGTGCTGAAACTCCGGGAGGATATGAAGGAATATCTGGACGAGTGGCGCATCCGCGAGCTGGTGAAAACCTACTCCAATTTCATCGCCTACCCCATCCGGTTCAGCGACAAAGGCGAGATGCCCGCCGAGGACAGCGAGCCGCTCAACACCATCAAGGCCCTTTGGCGCAGGCCGAAATCGGAGATCAAGGAAGAGGAGTACAACGAGTTTTACACGCACCTCAGCCATGATCACCGGCCGCCGCTAAAGACCATCCACTTCGCTGTCGAGGGCGTGACCGAATTCCGCGCGCTGCTCTTTCTGCCGAAAGAAGCGGGCATGGATTTGCTCCTGCCCCACAAGCAGCGCGGTCTTAGTCTCTACGTGCGGAACGTGTTCATCGGTTCCGATTTCGACCTGCTGCTCCCTGATTACCTCCGGTTCGTCAAGGGCGTGGTGGATTCGAGCGACCTGCCGCTGAACGTCTCCCGCGAGATGCTGCAGGACGACGCGCTGATCCGGAAGATCAAGAGCAACGTCACCGGCAAAATCCTCGCAACCCTGGCCGAGATGATGCGGGATGAACCGGAAGCGTACTCCACTTTCTACACCTCGTTCGGCCGGATTCTCAAAGAGGGACTGCATTGGGATTGGGAGAACAGCGAAAAACTGAAGTCGTTGCTCATGTTCCGTTCCGCGAAACAGGAGAACAACGGGTTCCTGTCTCTGAAAGCGTATGTCGAGTCCATGCCCGAAAGCCAGAAGGATATCTACTACCTGCTCTCGGATGATCTCGCGACCGCACGCCAATCCCCGCACATCGAAGCATTGTTGCAGCACGGTTACGATGTGTTGTTCTTTACCGATGCCATTGACCAGTGGGTTGTGGAGCGCCTGAGGGAATTTGACGGCAAAAAACTGGTTGCCGTGGACAAAGGCACTCTGGAACTCGGCACCGAAGCGGAGAAGGCTGAAACGAAAAAACGGATCGAGACCGCTGACGCCGAATTCCGGGAACTGAGCGCGTTCCTCAAAGAACACCTCAAGGAAAAGGTCGGCGAGGTGAAACTCTCGACCCGTCTGACCGATTCCGCCTGCTGTCTCGTGGCGGACGAACATGCACTGAACGCCAGCATGGAACGCCTGATGCGCGCCATGAACCAAGAGGTGCCCAAACAACTCCGCACACTGGAGATCAACCCGGATCATCCGGTGCTCAAGCGGATGAGGCAGATGCTGGAAACGGACAAGTCCGATCCGAAACTGGCCGATTACGCGGATCTGCTTTTGGGTCAAGCGCTGCTCAGCGAGGGATCGGCCCTGCCGGATACTCAACGTTTCACGCGGCTGGTCTCCGAACTCATGTCGGCGTCCTGACCGCAAACGCTTCCAGCGACGAGACAATCGGATAGAGTTGTTCGTGGTACCAGAGCACCGAGAAGTAGAGGCCGATCGGGGTTGCCTGCGGTACGTTTCCTGACCGCCACGCCTCCTTGAGTCTGTTGCGTCCGCGTTCGGCTGCCGCACGGCAGGGAGCATCCCCGCCAAGCAGCGCGATCACAGCCAGGGCCGTCTCCTCGACGGTCGCCGTCTTTCCCGCGCTCCATCCACCGTCCGGTTTCTGACTCCGGATCAGCCAACGCTCGCCCGCTGTGCGCATCGCCTCCGCCTCTCCGGCCCATCCCACGGCATCAGCGGCATAGTGTGCGGCACGCAGCGCATCCGTCACCCGCGCGGTTCCCACCACTGGATTTTGTCCGTGCTCCGCATCCTGATGGCCGAACCAAAGCGGAATCCAGCTCCCATCAGGCTGCTGCTCTTGTTTGAGATAGCCCAGAACGCGCCGGATGGCGGAATCCACCTTACGCTCCGCGTACGACGGAAGAGCCGGGTCGTTGCGCCAGGCCGCCCATGCCGCCAAGGCGTGCGCACTGATATCGGGACAGCTCCGGTCGAACGGCAACCGGCCCCATCCCCGGCAGAACGTGGGAAGCCCCCCATCCCGATTCTGCAAGTCCAGTAACCACCGTACGCCATCGCGGACCGCAGCGCGAAAATCGACCGCGCATCCGGCGTCCCGCAGGCGTTTGAGTGCCACCAGCGCACCTGCCGTATCGTCCGCGTCCGGCACACCGCCCGGCAGATCCGTCCATGCCCAGCCGCCGGGCGCCGCACCAGTGAAGGGGTGACGTTCTGTCTTCTGCACCTGAATCAACCACCTCGCGATCGGCGTCAGCGCCTCGGCCTCCACCCTTCCCGCACCCGCCCCCTCCCGATACGCGGTTATCGCGCGCGCCGCCAGCGATGTCACCCAAGTGCGCAGATTGGAGTCGATCGCCCAGCCTCCGCCCGCGCGCGCCGAATGCCGCAGGAACGCAAGTCCCTTGCCCACCACGGCGTGCCCGCCGAAACCGGCGTGATGCAACGCCAAGACCACGAAAGCGGTCAGCGGAATCGCATCCAGATATCCGCCGTGGTCCGGTTGCAGCGCGGCCAGTTTTCGCAGCAGCGCGGGAGCGAGAGCACGCCCCCATGCCGTAATCCGCCGGTTCCGCGCCACACGCAGATGGCGGCACAGCCCCACAGCGATCAAGGCGGGCAGCGCGTAACTCACCACCTGCAACCGGAGAAGCCGATAGAGTCGCTGCGGCAGACAGGCCAGCGCAAAAGGCAGGGGCATGACCCATTGCCAAGCCTGCCGCGTGTCCTGACACATGGCGAGAAAGGCCTGGATCGGCACCGCAAAGGTCCGATCCTCCCCGTAGGTGCGACGCAACGCGCGCGCGACCGAAGCGGGTGACCGCGCTTCGCCAAGCTGCCGGTCGATCCACTCTCCGGCGCGAGCCACCGTTTTCGCATGACGCTCACCCGCAAACCGTTGCAGTGCCGCATGAACCAACAGGGTCGTGCTCAGATTCGACCGGCTGTGCGGGGTATCCCCCCACCCGCCGTCCGGATTCACGTGACACGCCAGCCAATTCAATCCGGAATCCGCCTGCACCCGGTCGTCGGCCTCCCCCGCATCCGCCAAGGCTGCGGCAGCCAGCGCCGTGGCCAAAGCGCTCTCCGCCAGCTCCCCGCTCCAGCTTCCGCCGCCGGGGTCGCGCAAGCGCCAGAGATGACAAAAGACCTGCTGACCTTCCTCCCCGTCCGCAGCATCGCATCGGTTCTTCATGATTGGAAGTGTAGCATGTCGTGACTGCGGCGACGAGCTTTTTCAGGCCTTGCCGAATGTCGACGTACGCGAAAACGAGGACGGGGACGAGGACGAACCCGAACCCGATAGCGATAAACCCGGAATCAGGAGCCCGAACGGACTTGCCCCGTTGAAACGTTTCAACTATGATGACTTCAAAACCCGGATGGTATGAATGTTGCTTACGGCCCGCAGGCCCAAGAGTCCGGGAGAGGATCATTATGGCTGTCCCGTCCCTGAGTTTAAGTCAGCAGCAGCGTCAGGTCATGACGCTGGCGCCGCAACTTCGGCAATCGTTGGAAATGCTCCAGATGCCGGTGATGGAGTTGCGCGCGGCGATCCTCAACGAAATGTCCGTCAACCCCACGATCGAGGAGGTGGAGGATCCCAGCGAAGTGTCGCTGGCCACCGTGACCGCGCCGGAACCGCAGCAGCAGAGTGCGGCTGATGAGGAACTGGATTTCAATCCCGATATCGACGCGATCCTGCGGCAAGATGACGAGTGGCGCGACTACTTCATGCAGGGCATGGAAAATGCCCCCTCGTACGAGGAAGAGAATGAAAAGCGGCAATACCTGCTGGACTCGATCCGCCAGAAGGCTTCGCTGCAGGATTATCTGTTGGAGCAGCTTACGCTCACGGATCTCCAGGGCGAGGACTATGATCTCGCAGTGCTGCTGATCGGCAACATTTCGGATGACGGGTATTTCACCGGAAGCCTGCCGGACATCATCATGGTTTCGGGCCGCAGCGAGCGCGAAGTGCTCGATGTGCTCAAGGTCATCCAGACGTTTGATCCGCCGGGCGTGGGAGCCCGCACGCTGCGCGAATGTCTGCTTCTCCAACTCGCGCTGGTTGAAGACTCCCCCTGGGAGGATGAGGCCCGGCTGGTCATCGACAAGCATCTCGAGCGGCTCGGCGCGCATGACGAGAAGTACCTCTGCAAGGTGCTTGAACTTACCCGGGAGGAGTTGGCGCATGTGACCGCCCTGATCCGCAGCCTGAACCCGCGTCCGGGACGGGCGTATGTTCAGGAAAAGACGGAGTATGTGGAGCCAGAGGTGTTTCTGGTCCGCGAGAAGGGGCGTCTGGTCGCCCGGGTCGACAACCAGAGGCTGCCGCACATCCACATCAGCAAGCACTATCGGAGTCTGCTGGAGGACCGGAACACCCCGGCGGAGACCAAAACCTACATCCGTGAGCGCATCCGTGCGGGCGCCTTTCTTATCCGGAGCCTGTATCAGCGTCAGGAGACTATCCGGAAAATCGCCCAGGAGATCGTGGATGCGCAGGCTGATTTCTGGGAAAAGGGTGTGATGGCGCTGCGGCCGTTGACCATGGCCGAGGTGGCCCGCAAGGTCGGGGTTCACGAGACCACGGTGAGCCGGACGGTCTCCAACAAATACATGCGCACACCACGCGGCGTCTTTGAGATGAGGTATTTCTTCACGCACGGGTTGAAGTCCGAAGACGGGGTGTCCGTCTCGAACAAATCCGTGCAGGATCAGATCCGCCGGCTGGTGGAGGCGGAAGACCCTACGGCCCCGCTCTCCGATCAGGCTCTGGAAGAGAAGCTTTCAGAGCAGGGCATCAAGGTCGCACGCCGGACGATCGCCAAATACCGCGGCATCCTGAAGATTCCGCCCTCGCACAAGCGGCGCCGCACCTGAACACACCGAAGCGAGTCGCGGAAGTTGCGGACGCCTCGGGGATGCGTCCCTACCGGCAACCTCAACGTTCGGCGCTCCCGCCTTCTGGGGGCTTCGGGCTCCGCCCCGGTTAGTCGATGTAGAGGTCAGGCGGCGGAGAGACGGTCTCGAAAACCGGCGCGGGACCCTCGCTCACTCCCGATCCGGTCAGCCGGAACAGCAGGCTGATCCCGGCCAGAAGGCAGATCAACACCACCACACCGGCACCCGCCAGCATCAGCACGCTTTTATGCGGCAGGGTCACGGGCAGACGGCGCCCCACATCTGTCCGCAGCTTCATGAACCCCTCTTTAAACGCCCGGATGCGCGCATTCCGCCGGGCGTGGGCGTCAGAGTCCTCATCCGCGAACCCGCCTGGAGCGCGGTCATTGGCTCTTCCGCCGATTTTGAAGATCGGCAACACGCGCCGTTGGGCAACGGCGAATCGGTCGGCACTCTTGCGTTTTTCCGCGTCTGCGGCATCCGGCTGACGCGGGGTAACGGACGGCGCGGGATGGAAGATATCCGGTTCCTGCGGCACATCCCGCTCTGGCTTCTCCTCCTCCTCTGGCCGCACCACCCACCCGAACAGATCGTGCGCACCGTGGCGGGCTGACCGGACTTCCCGTTCCGCGCCCGTTTCCTCCGTCCTGGACTTGACCGCAACCCTGTCCGCATCTTCGGCAGGCGGTGCTGCCGATTCCGGCGCTTCCTTCACCGGCCGCACCATCACGGCGGGACGGGGCTCAATCCGCTGGCGCTGCGGCCCGGCCTCCGGTGCCTGACGCGGCGTAACCGCCGACGCGGTTTCCGCCGCATCCTGCTCGGCCTCATGGGGCACGTCGCGGGTTCGGATGGCAGGCACACGCGCACCAGTGTACAAGTCCATGAATTCGCGGATCAGCGGCTCGGGATCCAATTCCAGCAGTTCCGCATAAAGCTTGATAAAGCCGCGACCGTAAATCGGCGCCGCCACCCGGCTGAACTGCTCACGTTCCAGATCCTCAACCACCTGCACCAGCAGATGCGTGCTCTCCGCCACATCCGATGGCGTCAGCCCGCGTTGCAGGCGCGCGTTCTTCAGAATCTCTCCGAATGCCATGGTGACCTCGCTTTCCTGTTACACGCGGGGCGATTCGTCCGCCTCCGCCTCCTCGTCCGGCAACGGAGCGCCCGCACGATCCGTGCCACCGCCCACCGGAATTTCCTTGTCCAAATCAATAAGAATCTCACGCGAGTTGGAGCCCGCGTGCGGACCCACCACACCGCGCTCTTCCAGAATGTCGATCAGGCGGGCGGCCCGCGTGTACCCGATGCGCAACCGGCGTTGCAGCATGGTGGTCGACGCGCGCCGCGTCATGCGGATCACCTCGATCGCGTTCGGCAGCAGCACGTCATCCGACTCGCCGTCCTCCATCCCCTGCTCACTTCCGCCCTCGCCGTCCTCCTCATCCGACAACGCCGCTCCAGGCTCGCTCTCCCTGATTTTTTCCAGCCGGCCCGAGAGCGCGGCATCGTAACAGGGCGCGGATTGCTCTTTGACGTAGGCCACGACACGCGCGATCTCCTCATCCGAGACCCACGCGCCCTGCAGGCGCGTCAGTTGCCCGCCCTCCCGCAAAAACAGCATGTCGCCTTTGCCGATCAGCTCTTCCGCACCCGGGCTGTCCAGAATCGTGCGGCTGTCGTTGGACTGCGACACCTTGAAGGCAATGCGTCCGGGAATGTTCGACTTGATCGTCCCGGTGATCACATCCACGGACGGGCGTTGCGTGGCGAGGATCAGGTGAATGCCCACCGCACGCGAAAGCGAGGTGAGGCGCGCGATGGCCGGCTCCACTTCTTTGCCGACCGACGCCATGATGTCCGCCACCTCATCCACGACAATCACGATGTACGGCAACCGGTCCGGCGTCTCATCGACTGCGGACGCCTGCGGAGAAAGTGCGTCCTCCTCCCCGAACAGATCATCCTGCCGAGCGATCACCCGGCTGTTGTACGCCACGATATTACGGCACCCTTCCTTCTGAAGCAACCGGTACCGCTTCTCCATCTCCATGATGGCCCACCGCAGACCGAACGCCACTTTCTTGGGGTCGTTGATCACCGGCACCAGCAGATGGGGCAACTCGTTGTAACAGGTGAACTCCACGCGCTTCGGATCCACCAGAATCAGCCGGAGTTGATCCGGCGTGCGGCTCATCAGAAACCCGGTGAGTATGGCATTGAGGCACACGCTCTTGCCGGAACCGGTAGCCCCGGCGACCAGCAGATGAGGCGCTTTCGTGAGGTCGAACACCACATCGTCCCCCGCAACGTCCTTACCCAAAAGCAGCGGCACCTCGCAGGTGTTGCGGGTCCAGGCCTCGCCCTCGATGATCTCGCGGAAGGTGATCGCGCGGGCGCGACGGTTGGGAATTTCGATGCCCACCGCATTCTTTCCCGGAATCGGGGCCTGAACCCGCAGGCTGGTCGCTTCCAGCGCCATCTGCAAGTTGGCGGTCAGGTTTGCGATGCGTTCAACCTTGATGTTCGGCGCGGGGCGCAGTTCATATTGCGTCACCACAGGGCCCGGAGTGGTACCGACCACCTCCACCGGCACGTTGAATTGACTCAGGGTTTCGACCAGGATATCGGAGGTTTCGGTGATGTTGCCATGATCCGCCGCCCCTTTGGGGATCGGGTTGAGTAACCTGACCGACGGCAGCTCGTAGGCGGCCGGGAGCGTTGCGGCAGGTTCCGGTTGCGCGACAACGGCAGGCGCGGTCCGGGTCCCCGCCGCCTTTTCCGGCACGACCTGTTGGGGCTCCACGCGCGGGGCGGGAGCGGGGGCGGCCGGAGCGGGCTCGCGCTGGCGCTCTTGCTCACGCGCCTGACGCGCCTCCTCTTTGGCCCGGCGCGCGGCCTCCCGGATTGCCTGACGCTGCTGACGCTCCCGCTCGCGACGCGTAAGCCCGTCATCCGCCTCCGAATCTTCCTTTTCCGCCGTACCGGGGGGTTCCGTCTTGTCTGCGGCACGCGGCCGCGTCGTCCACCAACCGGTGACCCATCCCAACCCGGCCACGATATTCCGCAACCCCACCGCCAGAAACAGGGAGCACAGCATAATGGAGAGCATCAGGATCCCGCCACCCACCGGACTGAACCAGCGAGCCAACAGGCAGGTCATCAGCACATATCCGACCGCCCCGCCGGCATTCGGCTTCAGGTTGAGGCGTTCCAGAACAGGATCAAACACTGTCGCGCTACCAAGTTGCAGCAAACAGCAAAGCGCGATCAGGAAAATCAGCATCCAGAAGGCCCGGCGGACAAGACGCACGGCACGCCCGTAGATCAGCATGACGCTGAACAGCAGCACCATCACCGGAACCAGCCAAAGCGCGAGACCGACCAGACTGTAGCCGATGAACACCGACCAAGCGCCGACGATGCCGATCAGATTCGAGGGGGGCGTCAGGGGCGGCGCCTGCAACCAGGAGATGTCGCGCCAATTGTATGTCAGAAGACTCAGCAGCGGAAAGAGCGCAATCGGAAAGAGCAACACACCGGTCCAACGCCGCTGAATGCGTCGCTCCAACTCCAGCCTGTCCTGTTGTTCTATCAACCGTTCCGACATGGCTCTCACTTTTGCCCCGCGGGCGTATCGGCGCCGACAACCGACGCTGTCACGGGAATCAGGCGGACCGTCGGCGGCAACGCCCGGACCTCGCTGACCTCTAATCCCTGTTGAAGGTGTATCATGACCGGCACCCCGTTGGTCTCCCGCGACAGCGGGAGATTACCGCTGACCACGGCGGTCACCTGCTCCGGCGTGACCGCCTTGACGATCTCGCCGCGTCCGCTCAACTCGACCTCCACACACTCCGGCTCCACGTGCCAGCGCTGCACCATGTCATGCGGGTATACCACCACCGGCACGCGCTCCAGTTTCGCGGTGGCCTTCTCGCTGAGGATCTGCACCTGCACCACCATTTCGGGCGGTTCCACGGTCGCGTTCACCACATCGCCGGGCGGCAACAGGCGCACACGCGTCGAAAAGGTTTGCGAGCGGCCGTCCACATTGATGGGTTCGGTTTGGATCTGGGTGACCTCGGGATTCAGCGTGCTGAGCTGGCGGCGCGAACCCCGCACAACCGCATTGGTGAGGTCGTACACCAACTGCACGCGGCCACGCGCCGTGCCGATCTCGGCGGGTCGCGCGATCATAAGCGGAAGGGACATGGGCACGTCAAACTTGACGACCGCCACGTTCGGATCAACCTTCACCACCCGGATCCCGCGCACCCCGCGCAGATTGCCGCGCCGGATTTTGACCGGCACCGAGTCCACCAGATTCCCCTTCTTCTGCCGCGGCCGCACCACGCAACGCGCCACAGAGAGCGACAACTGGTTCACATCCGTATAGGAGCCGCGCAGGGTCACCTGCACGGAACGCGGCTCCACGGATTCAATCGCGGCACCGGCACCCGCCGCATCGAACTCGGCCTCCACCGGAATCGAGATGACCCGCACATGACTGATTTCGGCCCGGATCGAGAAATAGACCAGAACGGCGATCACCAACGAGAGCAACTTCCAATACCCGTTGTTGAGAAACACGATCCGCAGGATCGAAAGCACCTTATCCCTTTGCATGATCGTCCCCCCCGACCGACATCGCCAACGGCTTCAACCACTTTTCGAGTTTCAGGGTCAGCCATTCGGTCACGGTCGACGCGTCCCCTGTCTGCTGCGGCATGGCCACCCGCAACCAGCGCAGAATCATCTTACCGATCTTGTCATCCTCATACTGATGCAGTCTGCCGTTGTAGGCCGCGGAAATACGTCCGGTCTCTTCGGACACCACGATCACCACGGCGTCGGTCTCCTCGCTCAGCCCCACTGCGGCCCGATGGCGCATTCCGGAAGCCGCGAGTTCACCCTGATTGGATACCGGAAAAAGACAGTGCGCAGAGGCCACCCGGCCATCACGCAGAATGATGCCGCCGTCGTGCAGAGGCAGCGGCGGGGTGAAAAGGGAGACCATCAGTTCATGACTGAACAAGGCGTTCAGCTTAACCCCTGTCTCCTCATACCCGCACAGCGAAATGCCGCGTTCCACCGCGATCAGGGCACCGATCCGCGCCCGCGACAGATTCATCACGCTCTGGCAGATCAACTCGGGCACAGAGGACTGCTGCCGCGTGTACTGGCGTGAGAACAACCGTTGTCCGCCGACCAGCGCCAGCACACGGCGGATCTCCTGCTGAAACACCACCACCATACTCAGCGCCAGATAGATCAGGAAAAAATACACCACCCACGCCAGCACATCGAAGCGGAAGAGATAGGTGAACAGCAGCAAAGAGACCACCAGAACGCAGAACCCCAACAACACCTGCGCACTGCGCGTGCCTTTCACGAAACGGATCAGCGCATAGATCCCCAGATAGAGGATCAGGATCTGCATCACGTCGTTGAAGCCGATCTGGACACCATCAAACATGCGTCTCACCCACTGTTGCCTCCGCCAGACGGCGGACCATCGCCAACGCCTGGCGGGTAGCCTTCACGTCATGCACCCGCACCACCGCGGCCCCGTGCAACGCGCACCAGACCGCCGCACCCACACTGCCGCCCACACGTTCACGCGCGTCAGGCTCGCCGCACACCTCGCCGACGAAACGCTTGCGCGAGGCGCCCACCAGCAACGGCCCCAATCGCGACAGGCGCGCGGTCGCGGCCAACAACGCGACGGAATGCGCCGTGTCCTTCGCAAACCCGATACCGGGATCCAGAAGAATCCGCTCGCGCCCGATCCCGCTTTCCACCGCACACGCCAACGCATCACGCAGCATTGCCTCCACTTCGCCCACCACGTCGCGGTATTCGGTCAGGTCAGACATGGTGCGGGGCGTCCCGCGCATGTGCATCAGCACCACACCCGCCCCGCTGTCACGCACCAGACGAACCATCTCCGCGTCTTCCGTGAACGGCTGCACGGCATTGACCGCACAGGCTCCCGCCTCCAGCGCCGCGCGGGCCACCGCAGCATGGCGCGTATCCACCGTAACCGGCACGCCGCTCCGCTCCGCCAGCATCCGGATCACCGGCGCCACCCGGCGCGTCTCCTCTTCCGTGCTGACCTCTTCCGCGCCCGGCCGCGTCGATTCGCCACCGATGTCAAGGATATCCGCCCCTTCCTCCACCAAATCCAGTGCGTGGGCCACGGCGCGTTCCTCGTCGAACCACTTGCCGCCGTCGGAAAAGGAGTCCGGCGTCACATTGACGATGCCCATCACGAGCGTATGGCGCAACGGCACCACGCACCCGCGGCACACCCATGTGCGCCCGCTGTCTCTCTCCACACTCTGCACTCCCATCCTCTCGCGTACGACTACAGTAGAAACTCCGGCGGCTCATCCGGCTTATCCTGCGGCGTTTCCTTGTCGACAGGAACAGCGGGATCCGTTGATGCCGGTTCGTCTGCCTGCCCGTCCTCCAGCGACGACACCTCGTCGGGCAGGCGGCCTTGACGGATCAGGCTCTCCACATCGCGGCCGTCCAGCGTCTCGGCCTCCAACAGGCACTCCACCAAGCGCTCCAGTTTCGCGCGGTTGTCTTGCAGCATCCGTTCCGCTCGCGCGTACGACTCGGTAACCAGCCGCGAGACCTCCGCGTCGATTTCCTTGGCGGTCTCCTCGCTGTAGGCTTGGTTGCGCGCCACTTCGCGCCCCAGAAAGAGCGTCTCCTGATTGTCACCGAATGACTGGAAACCAAACCGGTCGCTCATACCGTACGAACAGATCATTTTCCGCGCGATCTCGCTTGCCATTTTGATGTCCATGCGCGCGCCGGTGGAGAGGTCGGCGGTGAAGAATTTTTCCGCGATGCGTCCACCCATCAGAACCACCAACTGGTCGAGCAATTCGCTGCGCGTACGGTTCAGCACATCCCGCTCGGGAAGGGACATCGTGGCCCCCAAGGCCTGGCCGCGCGGAATGATCGTGACTTTGTGCAGCGGCTCGGCATGTTCGCACAGCACTTGCAGCAACGCGTGGCCCGACTCGTGCCAGGCGGTGATGCGGCGCTCGCGGTCATCCATGGCCCGGCTGCGACGCTCGCGGCCCCACAGCACCTTGTCGCGCGCCTCTTCCAGATCGGACTGCCCGACCGCCCGCTTGTTGGCGCGCGCCGCCAGCAGCGCCGCCTCGTTCAGCAGGTTGGCCAAATCCGCACCGGAGAAGCCGGGCGTCCCGCGGGCGATTCGGCTCAGGTCGGCGTCATGCGCCAACTTGATCTTCTCGGCGTGCATCCGCAGGATCTCCTCGCGGCCCTTCAGGGTGGGCAGGTCGATGATGATCTGGCGGTCGAAGCGGCCCGGCCGCAGTAACGCCGGATCCAGCACATCGGCGCGGTTCGTGGCCGCAATGATGATCACGCCTTCCGAGGTCTCGAAACCGTCCATCTCCACCAGCAGCGCGTTGAGCGTCTGCTCGCGCTCATCATGCCCGCCGCCGATACCGGAGAAGCGGCTGCGGCCCACCGCATCGATCTCATCGATGAAAATCAGGCAGGGCGCATGCTTCTTGCCTTGCTCGAACATGTCGCGCACCCGCGACGCGCCCACCCCCACGAACATCTCCACGAAATCCGAACCGCTGATACTGAAGAAGGGCACGCCCGCCTCCCCGGCGATCGCCTTGGCCAACAAGGTTTTGCCCGTTCCCGGCGGCCCCATGAGCAGCACCCCCTTGGGAATCCGTCCGCCGAGGACTTGGAATTTCCGGGGGTCTTTCAGAAACTCGACGATCTCCTGCACCTCTTCCTTGGCCTCCCGGATGCCTGCCACATTCGCGAACGTCAGCTTCTTCTTGTCCTGGCTCAACATTTTCGCCCGGCTCTTGCCGAAACTCATCGCGCCCATGTTGGCCGATTTGATTTGGCGGATGAAAACGAAATAGAGGATCACCAGGATCAGGATCACCGGCAGGATGTCGCGGAGCAGCGCGCCGAAGACATTGGTGTTGTAAACCAACGGACAGGGAATCTTCTTTTCGAGCAGAAACTGCTCGAGATTCTCGGACGGGATCAGGTTGACACGGAACCGCTCTTTGGCGGCACCCTTGCGGACTCCCCGGAGGTAGGTCATGCCGTTCGCTTCGCGCACCAACTCGACCTTTTCGATTAGTCCCTCTTCCACCAGTCCCCGGAACTCGAGCTGGTCCATGGGCCGCATCGCGCCTTCGGGTTTGTAATAGAACATCCCCAGCATGAACAGCAGCAACAGGCCGACGACCATCCAGGCGCCGAAAACCCGTTTGGGAGGCAGGGCGCCGCTTGTCGCGCCCCCCTCCGGCTTGCCCCCCCGGTTCGGGAGCGCGGGAGGTTGATTCGGCAGCTCGCGCTTGTGATCACTCTCTTTCGACATAGGGTTCATATCATACGTTCCCAACGCGCGTGGGGCAATGCGAAAACAGTGGAACGTTCACCGCGAACGCCCCCATCACCTCGCGCCCTGCTCGCCAACAGCGTATAGGATTTTCCCGCTCTGCCCGTCCGCGATACAGAAAGATTCGGGATGGCGGTGCAATTCCGACTTGAAGGTCAGACGGCCGGTGTAGCGGCGCTGCAACTCCACGAGAAACGCCTCGTCTTCCGTGCGCAGACGATCCAGCACACTCGGCGCCACCACGATCTGCAGCTCCACCAGACCCTGTCCCTCGTGCTCGTGACGGGCCTTCCGCATGAGCACCGCGATCTGGCGCTGGATATCCACACTCAGGGCCAGCGGTGATTTGATCAGGCCGTGGCCGCGGCAATACGGACAGTCCGAATACATCTGGGACAGCAGACTCTCTTCCTGACGTTGACGCGTCATCTCCATGATCCCCAACTCCGAGATGGGCAACACGTTCGTGCGGGCGCGGTCGCGCTTGAGTGCCTGTTTCATGGCCTTGTAGACCGTATTCTGGTGTTTCCGGGATTTCATGTCGATCAGGTCCACCACCACCAGACCGCCGATGTTGCGCAACCGCAACTGGCGCGCCACCTCTTCCACCGCCTCAAGGTTCACTTCGAGGATGGCGTCCTCCTGCGAGCCCTTGCCGCGGTGGCGTCCGGTATTCACGTCGATGGCGATCAGCGCCTCGGTCTCATCGAAGATCAGATACCCGCCGGACTGGAGGTTGACCTTGCGCCGGAACGCCTCCTCGAGTTGACGCTCGATGCCGTGGTGCTCGAAAATCGACAACTGTCCCTCATACTGGGCGATCACGTGTTTGGCCCGGCGCGAGATCCGGCCGGCCACCTCCCGGATACGGGCGTAAGCCTCGCCGTCATCAATCGTCACGCGGTTGATTTCCTCGGTCAGCCAGTCGCGCACCACGCGCTCGACCAAATCCGGCTCCTGATACACGCAGGCCGGCGCCCGCAGGTTCTTGATGTTGTCTTGCAGTTCATTCCATGACTCCCAAAGGTTCCGGAGGTCGCGCACGAAAGCGCGCTTGCTGGCTCCGGCCCCGACCGTGCGCACGATCAGGCCGGCGTCATCCGGCAACGGCAGCCGATCCAGAATCTTCTTCAGGCGCTGGCGCTCTTTCGCATCGCCGATTTTGCGTGACACCCCGCGTAACCGCGTACCCGGCATCATCACCAGATACCGTCCCGGCAGACTCAGGTTGGCGGTCACGCGCGGCCCCTTGGTGCCGATCGGCCCCTTGGTCACCTGCACCACCAGCTCCGACCCCGGGGGAAACCGTTTCGCGATCTCATCATTCGAGATGCGCCGGCGGCGCGAGGGACGCACGTTCTCCTCGTCGTCATCCAGACGGCTGTCGTCATCCGGCAGCATGTCCCAGTAGTGCAGGAACGCATTTTTCTTCATTCCGATATCGACGAACGCGGCCTGCAGATCATGCTCCAGATTCTGGATGCGGCCCTTGTAAATGCTTCCGACCAGACGTTCCTCGGTGGGATGCTCCACCTGAAACTCCTCCACCCGGCCGTTCTCCACAACCGCCACGCGCGTTTCGAGCTTCTCCACATTCACCACGATCTCACGCTTCGGCGCGCCTTTTTTAAACCAACCGAATAACATACCCAACCTCCTGACTGGACGGGGATTCCGCGCACAGCGCGCCCCGCTCAAAACCTTATCCCTGATTCACGTCCATGTATGGACACACTCTGGACTCCCCCCAGCGCCGCCATCATCGACAGCATAAAGGAACGCCCGTAACTGATAAACGGCAACGGCAACCCGGTAATGGGCATCATCCCGATCGTCATCGCAATATTGATGAACATGTGACTGAAAAGCAGGGAGATGACCCCGACGCAGAACAAGCGCCCCGCATTGTCTTGCGAACGGCCCGCAACCCACAGCCCGGACCAGAACAGGCCCAGAAACAGGAGCAGAACCGTCAACGAACCCACGAAACCGGCCTCTTCGGCCAATACCGCGAAAATGAAATCATTGGACGAAACCGACGGCGGCAGATAACCCAGCATATACTGCTCGCCTTTCAGATACCCTTTGCCGCGCATGCCGCCGGACCCGACCGCCATCTCGGACTGCCGCCGGTTATAGCCGCTGCTCAGCACGTCCTTATCCGGAAACAGGAAGACTTGCAGACGCCGGACCTGATGCGGCTTTAGATGCGTCGCCGCGATTAGGGCCTCGCGCTTCTCCGGCGTGAGGTCGGCCTTTTCCGCCGCGTAAATCATGCCGAGCAACAGTCCGACTGCGACCCCCCCGATCAACACGCAGGACCAGACCCAACGCGGTGCCACATTTGCCGCGAACAGCATCGCGAGCACGGTCGGCACCAAAACCATCGCGGTTCCGAGATCGGGCTGCAGCAGGATGAGCACCGCCGGGATGCCCACCACGAGCAGCGTCACCAGAAAAGCGCCCACCCCCCGCTTCGCGTCCGGATGTCCATAGAGTTGGGCGAGCACCAGAATGATCGCCACCTTGGCGGGCTCGGACGGCTGGATACCGAACAGCCAGCGCCGACCGCCCATCGTGGTCTCGCCGATAAACGGCACCAGGATCAGCATGACCAGACAGGCGCCATACGCCACCCAACGCCAATGCAGAAGCGTGGCGAACGGGCAGGCGGCGAGCGCCAGATACACGACCAGCCCCACACAGCCGATCTTCGCGTGCCGCAGGTAGAGCATCCGGAGTTCCGGATCCTCCCGGATCGAACAAGCGCTGTACACGAACGCCACGCCGATGACGATCAGCGCGATCATGCAGGTGAGGAGCAGAGGGTTCAGGCGTTGGAACCGCAGCAGGATCTGTTTAAGCATGTCAGTCCCCCCTCACATCCGGCATTGCCGCCGGTTCCGCCGCCGCATCCTCCGGCGGCGCCTCCCCGAAGATGGACACCAGAACCTCACGCACGATCGGTGCCACGGTCAGGCCGCCGGATTCACCGTCCTCCACCATGACCGCCATCGCCACAGTGGGCTGCTCGAAGGGCGCGAAGGCCGTGACCCAGGTGTTCTTGCGCCGCACGCCTCCCGCGTCAAACTCGGCCGTGCCGGTCTTGGCGGCGATTTCGAGCCCCCGCACCCGGACACGCCGTCCCGTACCGAGTTCCGCCACATCCCGCATCCCCGTGCGCACCCACTTCAGCGCGTCAGCAGGCCATCCCATGTCCCGCACCGATTCCGGCGCGTGCCGCGCGACATGCGGTCGGCAAAGCTTGCCGTAGTTCGCGAAAGTCGCGGTGAGGAGCGCCATCTGCAACGGCGTGGTGATCAGCAAACCCTGCCCGATGGCGATATGGCAGGTGTCGCCGGGCCGCCACCGGTCCTTGAGTTGCTTCCGCTTCCACTCGTCGGTCGGCAGCAGTCCGCGGTTCTCGGAGGGCAGATCGATTCCGGTCGGCTGTCCCAGCCCCAGTTTGGCGGCTTCGGTGCGGATGGCCTCATAGCCGACCGTATATCCGATGTGGCAGAAATAGCTGTTGCACGATTGTTCGATCGCCTTGCGCAGCGCGATCGCGCCGTGGCCGTAGGTGTTCCAGCAATGCAGCCGCATGGTTCCCAGTTCGAACACGCCCGTGCAGGTGTGGAGCGTCTCAGGCTCCACCGCACCGTGGATCAGGGCCGCGATGGCGGTAACCGGTTTGAATGTGCTTCCCGGCGCGTATCCGCCCTGCAGCGCACGGTTGAACAGAGGCAAATGCGGATCCGTGTTCAGGCTCCTCCAAAGTCCTGTGGAAATATACGGCGCAAACGCGTTCGCATCGTATGCGGGCGCGCTCGCCATGGCCAGCACTTCGCCGTTGCGGGGATCGAGTACAACCCCCGCCCCCCGCAGACCGCGCAGGGCCTGCTCCAGTGTGCGCTGGATCCGCACATCAAGTGTCAGATGGAGGTCCTGCCCCGCCACCGCCTCCTCGCCTTGATACACCGCATGCTTATACCCGCGGGCGTCCACGCGGATCAGCTTGCCGCCAGAGCGCCCGGTGAGCAACGCGTTGTACTGCCGCTCGACTCCGTTCGCGCCGAACATTTCCGGCAGGAAGAAGTGAACGCGCTCGCCGGGCAACGGCAACGGCATATCGCGCTTGACGTAACCCAGCACATGCGCGGCCAGCGCCCCCTGGGGATAGGATCGCTCCGGCTGCACATACACGTCCACCCCCGGGAACACTTCCTGAGTCTCAGCCCAGCGGGCCAGAATTTCCTGCCCCACATCGCGCCACGCCAGCAACGGCATATACCGGCTGTTGATCACATGATTCGAAACCGCCGCAACCGAGATCACGCGGGGGACCCCCAACACTGCCGCGAGCCGGTCGATCTCCGTATTCACCGCATCGATGGTCCGGATCCACGGGCCGCGTTTCCGCAACTCCTCGACATAAAAGGCGATGCAGTAACTGGCGCGGTTCTCGGCCAGGCAGATGCCGTTCCGGTCGAAAATCCGGCCGCGCAACCCCGGTTCCTGCACGCGCCGCACACTCTGGCGGAGTTGGTCCCGCGAAAAAGACGGGTTCTGCACCACCTGCACCCGGTACAACCCGGAACCCAGGACCGCGACACCCGCCGCGAACACCAATGCCAGCAATGCGATACGCCAGCTACTGGTCTGTTTCTGTCCACCCGATTCCATTGTCCTCTTTCACCGGTCTTTCGCTTCCTGAGACGCGGTCCAGCAGACCGCAAAAACTGAATCCCAGCCCCCCTGCAACCAGTCCCGCATGAGCCGCATACCCGGCTGCCGCTAACGTCTGCCACAGGAGGGACCAACCGCCGACACCAACACACAATCGCGTCCACAACGTCTGCGCCGCTGCCATCCCTGCCACCAGCACCGCGCCATGCGCCACGGTCGCAGTCAGAAACAGCCGCTGCATCAGCCGGACCGCACCGTACGCGACCAGCAAAAATCCGATCGTGCAGAACAGCGGCAGCCCGTCCTGCAGATCGGTCAGCGCGCCCGCCCACGTCAGCGCGGTCAGCGCCACGGGCCATGGCCGGGTGAGCGCGTAATACAACGCCACCGCAGTCAAAAACCCGGGTTTCGCGGGAACGAGGGGAATCACGGGGAACATCTCTTGCAGCAGCGCGGCCACACCGAGCGCGAAGAAGATCCGGAACAGATCCGTGTCAAGGCGCATGCGTACCTCCCGGGGAAAGCACAAACACCTCGTCCAATGCCGCAAAATCCACTGCCGGCATGACTGCGGCCTCACGCGACAGCGCGTTCGGCTCGATCCAGCTGTCCAGCAGAAACCCGACCGTGAGCCCCTTCGGGAAGGTCTGGCCCAAACCGGAGGTCACCACCCGCGTGTGGGGGGACGGCTCAAAATCCCGCGCCAGATACCGCAACCGCAACGGCTCCACCACATACAGCAATGTGAGTTCGGGACCGGCCGCAGGCACAGACCCTCCGCCGTACAGGATCCCGCGCACCACCCCCACCCCCTCGCCGGGCGTTTCGAGCTCACACGCCACACGGCTGTTGGGGTCCGTGATCAGCATCACGTCGCTGGTATGCAGCGAGACATCCATCACCCGCCCCACCACACCGTCCGGCACCACAACCGGCGCACCTTTGCGTACCCCGTGGAGCGATCCTTTGCCAAGCCGCACCTGTTGCCAGACCGCCGAGGCGCCGCCTCGCGAAAGGATGGGGGCGGCCAGCCAACGACAAGGCACCGGCGGCACGAAGTCGAGCAGCGCGCGCAACCTGCGGGTCTCCGCCTCCAGCGCCTCGACATCGTCCGCCACCATCCGCAGACGCGCCACGTCGCGCTCCAGCATGGCGTTCCGGGCCGCCAGCCGGGAGCGCGAAAACATGGCGCGCGCGCGCAACCATACGGCACGCTCGAACCAGACGCAGGCTTTTTGATAGGGATAGAGGGCTTCGCGGACAAAATCATGCGCGCCCGTGCGCCAAAAAACCAGCGCCGCGAGCGTCACCGCCAACAGTCCGACCCACAATTTCGTTTGCTTCATTTCCGGTCACCCCCCGTTTTGCCGGGCAGGCAGAGACCAGAAAGCAGCCGAAGTCAGATCAACGTCCCAACTTGGTTTTCGCCAGGAAATTCAGCTCGTTTAACACCACTCCCGTGCCTTCCGCGACCGCGCTCAGCGGGTCATCGGCCAGCGTGACGGGCAATCCTGTCTGCGACGCGATCAGCTTGTCAAGCCCCCGTAGCATCGCGCCACCACCGGCCAGCACCAGACCACGGTCCACGAGATCCGCCGACAACTCAGGGGGACACTTCTCCAGCGTGATCCGGATGGTGTCGACAATCGAGGACACCGGCTCCTGCAGGGCGTCTCGAATCTCTTCCGACGTGACCGTTAAAGTCTTGGGAAGCCCGGCCACCAGATCGCGGCCCTTGACCTCCAGTGTGCTCTCCTCACCTAAAGGATAAGCCGAACCAATCGTGATTTTGATCTCCTCCGCGGTCCGCTCTCCAATCATCAGATTGTAAACTCTCCGCATGTACTGGACGATACATTCGTCCATGGCGTCACCGCCAACTCGCACACTCCGCGCATAAACGATGCCGGCCAGCGAGATCAGCGCGACCTCGCATGTTCCGCCGCCGATATCCACGATCATGTTGCCTGCCGGTTCCGAAACCGGCAGCCCGACACCGATGGCCGCGGCCATCGGCTCCTCAATCAGAAAAACCTCGCGTGCGCCCGCATGCCGCGCCGATTCCTGCACGGCGCGCTTCTCCACCTCTGTGATGTTGCTCGGCACGGCCACAATCACCCTCGGCTTCACCACCTTGGCCACATGCACCTTGCGGATGAAATACCGGATCATCGCCTCGGTGATGTCGAAGTCGGCGATCACCCCCGATTGCATCGGACGGATCGCAACGATGTTAGCCGGCGTGCGGCCCAGCATGCGCTTGGCCTCCTCGCCTACCGCCAGAATCCGCTTGGTCCCCTCCTGGATCGCCACCACAGAGGGCTCCCGGATCACAACCCCGCGGTCTTTGACATAAACCAGCGTGTTGGCAGTACCTAGATCAATCCCGATATCACTTGAAAAAAAAGACAACAACTTGTTGAGCATCTCGCGTTCTTTCCCGTGGGACAAACGTTTAAATGGTGCTACAATGAAGCAGTGTCGATAGTTTCCACGATCCGCTGGAACGGGTCAAGCCCCAATTCTAACTTTTTGCATATATCCGCCGGATTGCTCTTGATCGTTGCCGCCGCCTGCGGTATGGTTACCCGCATAACCTCTGTTGCCGGGTGCTGTGCCAATCGGCGCGTCCGCTCCGCGGCAACGCGAAAGGAGTATTCCGATTATGGCAAGACCTGTAACGATCTTCACCGGGCAATGGGCGGATATGCCGTTTGAAAAAGTTTGCGAGCTGATGTCCGGATTCGGATATGAAGGACTCGAAGTGTGCACCTGGGGCGACCACATCGACCTCGACCAGGCCTCCCGAAGTAAAACCTACTGCGATGAGAAACGGGGTCTGATGGAGAAATACGGGTTGGGATGCTGGGCCATCTCGAACCATCTTTCCGGACAGTTGGTCTGCGACCCGATCGACGCCCGCCATTACGCATTCGCGCCCGCCAAGGTGCGTAACGACCCCAAAGCCGCCCGCAAATGGGCAATCGACATGCAGAAAAAAGCGGCCAAGGCCGCCCGTAATATGGGCGTGACCGTGGTGAACGGCTTCACCGGCTCCCCGATCTGGCACCTGCTCTACTCGTTCCCGCCCTGTCTGCCGGGCCAGATCGAGAGCGGTTATAGGGAGTTCGCCAAAACCTGGAAACCGATTCTCGATGTCTTCGCGGACAACGGCATCCGGTTCGCCCTCGAGGTGCACCCGACCGAAATCGCCTTTGACATCGCGTCGGCGCAGCGCGCGCTGGAGGCTTTGGACGGCCATCCGGCCTTCGGGTTCAACTTCGACCCCTCCCACCTCGGCTATCAGGGTGTGGATTACGTGAAGTTCATCCGCACCTTCCCGGACCGGATCTTCCACGTCCACATGAAGGACGCGTGGTGGGGCCACGGCGACGGCACGGTCGGCGTTTTCGGCGGACACACCGAGTTCGCGGACCCGCGCCGCTTCTGGGATTTCCGCTCGCTCGGGCACGGTGATATCAACTTCGAGGATATCATCGTGGCGCTGAACGACATCGGCTATCAGGGTCCGCTCTCGGTCGAGTGGGAGGATTCCCGCATGGACCGCTGCCACGGTGCCCAGGAGTCCTGCGACTTTGTCAAAGGCGTGGACTTCCCGCCCAGCGCGATCGCGTTCGACGCGCAATTCGACCGCTGAACCTAAAAAAAGAGCAGTTGAAAATTCAACTGCTCTTTTTTATTAGAATAGCGGCGGGTCAACGATCTCGTCAAAGGGCTTCGGTTCGATCCGGCGCCAGCGGCACGCTTCCTCCGGAGGGCCTTCCTCTTGCTCGAACCGGTGCCGCCAGCGTTTCTGGAAGAGCAGCCCGTTTCGCACCACCGCCGCCGCATTGCGCACCGTGGGCGTGCCTTGCGTGGTGACGCTCTCGAAATGGTACATCTCCGCCGCAGGCTCCACAAAGGCGCGATGCCCGGCCTCGCGCAACCGGTAGACCAGATCGAAATCCTCGAACTGCACGGGATGGAACGCCTCGTCGAAGCCGCCGTGTTCGCGGAGCAGCGCCGCCGGGATCATCAGGCAGGCGCTGATCAGGCACTGCACTTCACGCCGCACCGTGTAACGCGCGTCCTCCCGCGACTCGCCCCGCCCGAGAAAACAGACATGCCCCCGTTGCGAAATGCCGACCCCCGCGCATTGGATCGCATACGGCGGCCAGGGATAGACGAGTTTCGCACCGGCCATGCCCGCCTGCGGTTCGCTCTCCAGCACCCCCCGCAGGATATCCAGCCAATGCCGCGTGCGCGGCGCGACATCGTTGTCCACAAAAACCAGATGGCTGCCGCGTGCCGCCGCCACCCCTAGATTGCGCGCGGCCGAACAGTTGTTGCGCCCGTGGTTCCGCAACACGGTAACCGCCACCCCGCAAGCCGCCCCCAATTCGATCAGCCCGGTTTCACACCACTCCCGGCTGCCGTCGGTCGAGCCGTTATCCACCACGATCAGTTCCCACGGCACGACGGAACGCGTATGGCGCACCAGCGCCTCCAGACAGCGCCGCGTACAGGCCAACTTATTGTAGGAAAGCGTGATGAGGGAGTAGAGCATAGGATTACACATATGCCAGATAACGGGTTACCGTCCTTTGTTGCGGCCTAAACGTCAAGTTGCTTCTTGTTGGGTTGAAAAATAAAGCAAAAATCATCGACAAAATCTTTCTCGCAAGGCGTTCATCGTTATTCCGCTAGTCTGTAGCGTTTGGGTTCGCCAAGGAAGAGTTCGGAAAACTTATCCGGCGCAAGTTTGAACTGCGGGCCTTTTTCTTTTACCCCACCCGAAGGGGTACGTTTGATTAGGTGGTCTAGCGTGATACTACCGTCGGATAAAAGCCGCGAGAACTGCGGAACATTGGGGTTGCGCGTATGCGTTACGGATTTGAGGTAAAAGAATTCACGTCCCGAGTTGTCGCGGACGGAATCAGCCTTGATCCAAAAGGTCTCTTTATGTTTGGTAGTCAGGCGGTCTTCAAGTTTGGAAAGAGGCCAGACCATCAAGCGTTCGTCACTACCGTTCTTTCGGACGTTTTCCCACAGGAAGCGGTCCGCGTCCCCAAGCGAGAGTAACAACCCTTGCGAATTTGGCGCTTTCGTGGAGACGGTGCAATAAAGTTTGAAGTCATCGCCGCGCTGGTATCCGAAGCGATCCAAAAAAGTTTTGAAGTCCTTAATGTGGCTTAAAGTCCAGTCTGGAACGCAAGTGAAAAGGCCATTGCGCTTTGCTGATGTCCGCTCGCGTTTGGCCTTGAGTTCAATACCTTTATAATCAGGATTCCCGCTGGAGTTGATGGGAATGCCCAACGCGGCTTCAACGGCACGCCCGATGGCGGTGTCACCCGAGCAAGTCGCAGGGAGCGGTCTACGGGCAAGCTCGCACAGTCTCGACAGGAGTTCCTTCGAGATGCGTTCGCTTTGCTGAATGCGGCGGGTTAACCATGTGTTGATCGCAGGGGCAGCCAGATTCACGGTCGACAGATTGGCAATACAGAGCGAACCGTTATCGAAAAAGAACGCAAGCACATTGTCCGCATCCACAAACGCTTTCCATCCGTACACCCAAAATCTCGGATCGCCTTTCTTGGTCACAGGACGATAGAATGCCATATCCATGAAACGTAGGCCGTTCTCGGCAAGGAAGTGAACTTGTCGGATGACTTTGTTGTCCGGCCCTTGTCTCTGTGTGGAATAATCATGGATCGAATGCTTGAGCAGAAACGCCCGCATGGGGTCCGTCGCATCGCAAATCGCCTTACGATATCCCGTCGCGGTCAGGAAAAGCGGAACACTTTCTATTCCGGCTGCATTGAGAACGGCAAGGTTCTGCGACTCTTTCGCAGTAAGTGGACGCATATTCATCATGACGGGATAACCTCCCGATTAAGCAGCTTTACCAGATGTTCTCCGACCTTCTGTGCGAGCAACACGGGAACTGCGTTACCGATTTGCGTGTAGCGTGGAACATCGCGCGTCCAGATGCCAAGCGACGGATCCCCAGCACGTCGACGTCCCCCGGTCGTCCGTGGCCCCGTGAAGATATACCAATCCGGGAAAGTCTGGATTCTTGCCCATTCACGAACGGTTGGCCCTCTCGGTTGGCAATAATGCACATAATCTTCTGGCAAAGAACAAGCCGTGATGTTCGGCCCATTGTCAGGCCATGTTTTCGGCAACACGCGTTGAGCGAATTTCTTGGTCCGCATCGCTGCGGGGATTTCTCCGTTGTTCGCAATCATATATTCAAATTTCTTTCGTATTTCAGGTCTATGTTTTGAATATTCCTGTTCGGTCAACGCATCTCCCCTCCCCAACGTTTTTCCATTGGGAAGCGTTCGCAACATCTTTTGAAATTCGTTTTGAGGCTCAGACGGATACGAGTCCGTTTCCGTTTTTGAGAAATAATTGGGGTCTTCCAAGTCCGAAAGCAATTCGCACATTGTCGGGGGGATTCCTGACGATTTAGGCAAAAATCCGTGCGCGATCGCGCTTGGTTTGGGTAACTCAAGCCGCCCTGAATCATATTCGGCTAGATCTACTTCTCTTGAAAGAGAGAACGACATCTGTTCCGATTTCCAAAAGACATCCTGCCGCAAACCGACCATCAGCACACGGGGGCGATTTTGCGGAACACCATAATCCTTGGCATGAACAAGTTCATAGCGGACGGAATACCCTGGGATCCGTGAGAACTCACTGTGCACTTGCTTGAAAATTTCTCCGTTTCTTCCCTCTGCAGACCATTTTGAAACAAGTAATCCTTTGACATTCTCAAAAAGAAAGATTTTGGGCCGGACAGCGCTGATGACACGAATCATCTCCTGAAACAAATGATTCGACGGAATGTCTTTTTTTTCGAGACGGAATGTGCGCCGATGCCCGATTCCGCTGAATCCTTGACAAGGCGGGCCGCCACAAACCAAATCAACATCATCGATTCCACGATGTAACCTCCAATAGGATTTTAGAACCGCAAGATTGGCATCGGTCAGACTATACACGTCCCCAACAGGAATGATTTCCTTGCCCTTGCGGTTTGCCATGTAGGTTTCGGCGGCATTGAGGTTGATTTCGCTAAACAAGATCGGAGTGAAACCCGCCTGTTCAAGACCAAGCGACAACCCGCCGCATCCGGCAAACAAGTCAATACAGGTGTAGCGTTTGCGATGCGGAAAAACCGTACCCGGTTCGATATAAGATCCTTTTTTTTGTTTTTTCACGGGCATAGGCACGTTTTCATTGTAAGCGTGTTTTTCCTTCATCATGCGTCGACCATGCTACGAGCCAGAGCGGCAATCGCGTCTGCGGACGGCATCCAGACCGCTTCGAGATTCTTGGCTGAGGGCACCGGCCAGTCCGGCGCGGCCAGACGCCGCACGGGGCACGTCAACGCGCCGTGCGCCCGCTCAGCCAGTCGCGCCGCAATCTCGGCCGCGAACCCGCCGGTTTGGGGGCCTTCTTCCACAAGGATCACGCGACCCGTGTTCTGCGCCGATTCGACCGCGATGCCGAGGTCAAGCGGATTAAGGGTGCGCAGATCCACCACCTCCGCCTCGATCCCCTCTTCAGCCAACGCCGCCGCAGCCTGCCGCGCCACCTGCGTCATGTACGACCACGCCACCAGCGTGACGTCCGTGCCCTCGCGCACGAACCGCGACGTGCCGAAGGGGATCGGCGGCGGCAGCCCGTCCTCCATTTCAAACCGCTGCGGATACAGCAACTTGTGCTCGAGGAACAACACCGGGTTGTCGTCCCGGATCGCGGTCTGCAACAGTCCCGCCGCGTCCGTCGCGTCAGAGGGCGCCACGATTTTGATGCCGGGCACACCGGTGAACAGCCGTTCGAGAGATTGCGAATGCGTCGCGCCATACCCCCGCCCCGCGCCGGGCGGCGTGCGAACCACCAGCGGACAGCGAACCCCGTAGATCGGATAGAGTTTGGCGGCCATGTTCACGAGCTGGTCCACCGCCAGCGTGATGAAATCCATGAACATGATCTCAAGCACCGGACGCAGGCCCGCGGCCGCGGCACCGATCGCGACCCCGGTGATCGCCTGTTCGGAGATCGGCGTGTCTCGCACGCGCTCGGGTCCGAACTCATCGAGTAGACCGCGCGTGACACCGAAGGAACCGCCGTATACGCCGATATCCTCGCCGATCAGGATCACCGAGGCGTCACGCCGCATCTCGGCGGCCAACGTCTCGCGTAAAATCTGGGTGAACGTGACGGTTCGCATAGGCAGCACACACCTCCTCTCTGTCAGGCAAAAACCGGTTCGCCCAGAATCTCCGGATCCGGTAGTTCCGCCGCCTCGCAAAAGGCGATTGCCGTTTCGATGCGCTGCTGCGCGGCCTCGTGCCGCGCGGCAACGTCCGCCTCCCCGAGCACCCCCTCCGCAAGCAGACGCGCTTCGAAAAGACGGATCGGATCACGACTCCAGGCCTGGGCCTCTTCCTCCCGGCTGCGGTACACGCGCGGATCCCCGCGCGAATGGCCCGAAAGCCGGTAGGTAACGCACTCGATCAGGGACGGCCCCTTGCCGGCGCGCGACCGCGCCGCATGACGCGCCACGATGTCGCGCACCGCCAGCACGTCGTTTCCGTCCACCCGTTCGCCGGGTATACCGTAGGCCGCCGCGCGGCCCGCCACACAGGGATCCGCAAGCCCGCGCGCCGTGGCGGTTGACATCGCGTAGCCGTTGTTCTCCACAATATACAGCACCGGCAACTTCCACAGCGCCGCGAGGTTCAGCGACTCGTGAAACACGCCCTGATTGGAGGCGCCGTCCCCGAAAAGGCAGGCCGTCACCCGTCCCGTCTTGCGGTATTGCGCTTCGAGCGCGAGCCCGGTGGCGAACGGGATGCTGCCGCCGGTAATGCCGTTCGCGCCGTAGAACCCCCGCGACACGTCCATCATCATCTGGCTGCCGCCGAGGCCGCGCGAATATCCGACGGCGCGGCCGAAGAGTTCGGCCAAGGCCCGACCGGGATCCGCACCGCGCGCCAGAAAATGTCCGTGCCCGCGGTGGGTCGTGGTCAGGGCGTCGCACGGCTCCAGCGCGGCAGCCACCCCCACCGCCACCGCCTCCTGCCCGATGCAGGTGTGCGCCGTACCCATGATGCGCCCTTCCAGAAACAGGCGCTCAATCGCTTCCTCGAAGAAGCGGATCGTCAACATCAGATCATATAGCGAAAGCGCGTCCATGCCCCCCCTGCTGTTGCTTCTCCCTCAAAATGGTCTGCCAAGCATAGCACACTTGTTCCATCAGGGCAAACCGTCGCGAGACCCCGGTTTGTTTCGGGTTGCCGGCTCAGACCGATCATTCAAATCGGAGGCGTCCCAACCGGGTTACAGGGAGCAGGCCGATTCCAGCCACGTAACGATCCGCAGGCCGACCTCATATTTGCTCAGAAGCGGCAAGGGAACCGGCGCGGCGTTTTTCGCGATCAGTGTGACGCGGTTGGTTTCAACCTCGAACCCTGCATCCGGCAAGGTCACGTCATTGGCCACAATCAGATCCAGCCCTTTGGCTTCCAGTTTGCGCCGGGCTTCGCCCAAAGGGTCGCCGGTTTCAGCCGCGAATCCGACAAAGAGTCGTTTCCCTTTGAGGTCGCGCACTGCCGCGAGGATATCCGGATTCGGCTCCAGTTCGAGCACCGGCGTCATGGCGGCTTTCTTGAGTTTCGCGGGGCTGTTCCGTTTGGGACGCCAATCCGCCACGGCCGCAGACATCACCAGCGCGTCGTGCGCGGGCAGAAGCCGCTCCACAGCAGCGAGCATCTCGCGCGCGCTGACCACATCCGTGCGGGTCACTCCGGTCGGGGTGGGCAACGCGACCGGTCCGGCGATCAGGGTGACCTCATGCCCGCGTTCCGCAGCAGCCCGCGCAAGGGCGAAGCCCATCCTGCCGCTCGACCGGTTGCTGAGAAAACGCACGGGGTCGAGGTGCTCGCGTGTGGGGCCTGCTGTGATCAGGATTTTCATCGTTTCGGATGCTCGCCAGTATAACAGAAAGAAACAGAACCGGGGCATACCCATTTTGGCGAATCGTTCCGAGAGGCACATCCCCTTGGTTCGATGAGCATTGGATTTCCGGGGCGGGCATGGTAAGATATGAATCCATGCGGACATCCGAGCAGGCTGCGACCCGATCCGACTACACACCGTGGCGGGCCACCACATTCTACATCCCGCTTTTACTTCAGGCGGTCTCGCAGAGCCTGACCTATCCGCTGGTCGCGGCGATCGTGTCGCACGGCGAACATGGGGTCGTGGAACTGGCCGCATTCGCGCAGGGGCAGGCGGTGATGTTTGTGATCGGCGCGTTGGGCAGCGGCCTGCTGACCACCGGGATGGTGTTCGGAAGGACGATGGAAGGGTTCCGCACCTTCACGCGCATCAACTTCGCGTTCTGTTGCGTGCTGCTGACGCTGCAAGCGCTGACATGCGTGCATCCGTTCGACACCTTTGTTTTCCGGGAGATTCTGGGGCTGGATCCGGCGATGGCCGGCACGGCCCGCGCGGTCCTGTTCTACAGCATCCCGCTGCACTGCCTTTTCCTGCTGCGCATTCCGGGGTTGGTGGCGCTTTACAACGCGCGCGCGAGTATCGTGGCGAACTGGGGAACCCTGTGCCGGATCGTACTGACGGCATGCCTGTCGCCACTGTTCGTGCGACTAGGCTGGGTGGGACATGAGATGGGGGTTCTGGCCATGACCGGGCCGGTGATGGCGGAATACGGGCTGATCAACTGGATGGCGAAACCGTATATCCGCAGATTGGAACCGTCCGCCGGGCAGCCGGAGGATTCCCGGACGCAGTTCCTGTTTACGGTCCCGCTCTCGTTCGGCGGGGTGCTGCTGGCCATGGCGGGCTTCATGATCGGCGCGTTTATCTCGCGCGCGGCGGAACCCGCGCGCATGCTGCCGATTCACTATGTCACCATCGGGATCGTCAATCCGGTGGGGTTCGCCGCATTGCGCATGCAGGCGGTGGTGCTGGCCTTTCCGCCGCGTGACCGGCATGACAACTCGGTCTTCCGGTTTGCGCTGGCCGCAGGCTGCATGTTGGCGATATTCCCTCTCATCGGACAAATCCCGGCTGTGGCGCAGTGGTATTTCGGGAAGGTCCAGAATGTGCCGGCGTGTGACATTCCGCTCGCCATGCGCGCCATGCTGTACATGTCGGTTCTGCCGGTGATCCAGTCGTTGCGCGGACATGCCGAGGGGTTGGCGGCTTGGCGTAAGCGGCCGAATGCGATTCTGGCCGGACAGGCGGTCAATCTGGCCACGCTGGTCTGCACGCTTTGTGACCCTGAGCTTCGGCGTGCCGGGATACCTGATGGGGGTGACGGCGATCCTTGCGTCCACGCTCATGACATGGGTGACGATCCGGATGGGGTTGGTTTGGGCAGAGATGGAGGATGCCTTTGACGAACCCTCGCGCCCGGTGCGCAGTATGGAGGGATAAGCCCGCCGCCCGCAGAGCGGGCACAAACGCTGGGACAACCTGATCCACAGATTACCCTAAAAGGAGCAGTTGAACGGGTAGGATTCTAGCAAAGCCCCGCAAACATTGGGTTTTGCGGTGCGCCCGACGCTCTTTTTGAACTCTTGGCCCCTGTCGATCGTCGCGGGTCGAATGTC
>Ga0116183_1001019_pt1 | contig 32552 bp, 25 predicted proteins | sample AD_UKC078_MetaG_FD_89753 | JGI IMG/M metagenome (GOLD analysis project Ga0116183, IMG submission 89753) | Active sludge microbial communities of municipal wastewater-treating anaerobic digesters from USA - AD_UKC078_MetaG | ecosystem: Engineered > Bioreactor > Anaerobic > Digestate | place: USA...
ACGGTCTGGGCGCTGCGGCGCTCAAGCGAATCGGCCTTGCTGGTATAGACGCGGTCCTTGAGGATATCCAGGTAGAAGGCGCTCATCTCCACGGTGCAGAAGGCGTTCACATCCTGGTAGATTACATGGAAGGCCATCTCCTGGTAGGCGGTCAGCACACGCTCCTTGAGCATTTCTAGCTGGTGCAGGGCCCAGCGGTCGATCTCCGGCATATCAGCAACGGCGACCATGTTGGCGGCCGGATCAAAGTCATGGATACTGCCGAGGATATAGCGGCAGGTATTGCGGATACGGCGATAGGCCTCGGAAACCCGGGTCAGGATTTCCTCGGAGATGCGGGTATCATCACGGTAATCCTGAGCGGCGCACCACAGGCGCAGGATATCGGCGCCAAACTTCTTGATGACATCCTCCGGGGCAACCACATTGCCCACGGACTTGCTCATCTTGCGCCCCTGGCCATCCAGCACGAAGCCGTGGGTCAGCGCGCTCTTGTAAGGCGCCCTGCCCCTGGTGCCGACGCTCTCCAGCAGCGAAGAGTGAAACCAGCCGCGATGCTGGTCGCTGCCCTCCAGGTACAGATCGGCCGGCGAGCGCAGCTTGTCGCTCGGCTCCAGCACGGCGGCGTGGGAGACGCCGGAATCAAACCAGACATCCAGGATATCGTTTTCCTTTTCAAAATTGGCCGAGCCGCATTTGGGACACTTGGTGCCTTCCGGCATCAGCCGTTCCGCCGGCCAGTCAAACCAGACATCGGAGCTTTCCTTTTTGAAGATCTGGGCCACATGATCCATGATGCCGCCGTCGGCGATATACTCGCCGCAATCCTTGCAGGAAAAAGCGGTGATCGGCACCCCCCAGGAACGCTGACGTGACACGCACCAGTCCGGACGGTTCTCGATCATGCCGTAGATGCGCTCACGCCCCCATTTGGGAATCCACTGCACCTGATCAATGGCCTCCAGCGCCTTGGCCCGCAGGTCATTGGCCTTCATGCTGATGAACCACTGCTCCGTGGCACGGAAGATAATCGGCTTCTTGCAGCGCCAGCAATGGGGATAGGAGTGGCTGATCTTGGCCGTCTGCAGCAGGGCCCCCACCTCGGTCAGCTTGTCGATGACGGTCTGGTTGGCATCAAACACAAACTGCCCGCCAAAGAATTCCAGGTTCTGGATGTAGCGGCCGTGATTATCCACCGGATTGTAGATCTCCAGCCCCTCCTTCAAACCCAGCTCATAGTCCTCCTGACCATGACCGGGGGCAGTGTGGACGCAGCCGGTACCGGCCTCCAGGGTGACATGCTCGCCCAACAGTATGACCGAGTCGCGATCATAGAAGGGATGCCGGCAGTTTTTCCGCTCCAGCAGCGTGGCTGAAAATGATGCGATCACCTCGCCGCTCAGGCCGGTGGCCGCCAGGAAGGCATCCTTCAGCCCTTCTGCCACGATCAGCACACCCTTTTCCGTATCCAGGGCACAGTATTCAAATTCAGGATGCATGGCCACCGCCAGGTTGGCCGGTATGGTCCAGGGGGTGGTGGTCCAGATGACCACATAGGCCTGTTTGCCGGCCAGAGCCGGGATCTCGGCCGAGATATCATCCTTGATGGCAAACTTCACAAAGATGGACGGCGAAGTATGGTCGGCATATTCCACTTCGGCCTCGGCCAGTGCGGTCACACATGACGAGCACCAGTGCACCGGCTTACGGCCGCGGTACAATCCGCCGTTCTGGGCAAACCTGGCCAGTTCAGCGGCCGTGATCCCCTCATACTCGTAATTCATGGTCAGATAGGGTTTCGACCACTCCCCCAGCACGCCCAGACGTTTGAACTCCTCACCCTGAATAGCGACAAACTTGGCGGCGTACTCGCGGCAGAGTTTGCGCATCTCCAGCTTGGAAACCTGATGTTTTTTGGAACCCAGGTTCTTTTCCACCTGCAGCTCGATCGGCAGACCGTGGCAATCCCAGCCCGGCACATAGGGGGCGTGAAACCCCTCCATGCGTTTGACCTTCAGCACAAAATCCTTGAGAATCTTGTTGAGGGCATGGCCGATATGGATATGGCCATTGGCATACGGCGGGCCGTCATGCAGAATATATAAAGGTTTGGACTGGCCTTCCGTCTCCAGTTGCTCATAAATCCCTTTTTCACTCCAGCCCTTGAGGGTCTCCGGCTCGCGCTGGGCCAGGTTTGCCTTCATTGGAAAGTCGGTCTTGGGTAGATTGAGGGTATCTTTGTATTCCATATTGTTAATGCCTCCGGGCGATTTCTTCGAAATTTGATAACTTACAGATATGCCGTGGAAAAGTCAAGGTGTGCCGCCCTCTCTGAGCGCAGATGGGATTCAGGGCATTGACAAATCAGGAAGGCAATTATTATATTGAAAAACATACAGAAACAACCAAGCAACTTGCAAAGCATCAGGAGGAAGAATCAAGCCATGCCACTCTACGAATACCGTTGTTCTAAATGCGATCACCAGTTCGAACTTCGTCAGAAGTTTTCCGATCCACCGGCAACAGAATGCCCCAAGTGTAATGGAGCGGTGGAGAAGCAGATCTCCAGCACCAGCTTCAGCCTGAAAGGCGGCGGCTGGTACGCCCAGGGATACTGCCCCAAGACAGACGCCGCCAAGCCAGCAGCCTGCGCGGCAGGCGGCTGCTGCTGCGATGCATGACCCGCGCAGCAGTAAACCAACCCATTTCCCCTGCCACGGTCCATACCGGGCAGGGGATTTTTTTTGCACTTTGTAAATCGGCCTGGGGATGTGTTATAAGAGGCTTCCGCATTATCAAAACATATGCAGCCACATTTCCGGACAGTACACTTCGCACCCAGACAAAACATCTCGACTGGAGACATAACCGATGGCAAACATAATTGACGGCAAGGCAATCGCTGCAAAGATGAGGGGCAAAATCGCCGAGGGGGTTCAGGCGCTGAAGACCAAGGGGATCACACCCGGCCTGGCGGTGGTGCTGGTGGGTGATGACCCGGCCAGCCGCGTCTATGTCACCATGAAGGAAAAGGCCTGTCACGAGGCCGGCATCTTTTCCGCCGAACACAAGCTGCCTGCCGGGACCAGCGAGGCAGAGCTGCTGGCGCTGGTAGAACAGCTGAACCATGATCCCAAAATTCACGGCATCCTGGTGCAGCTGCCGCTGCCGGCCCATATCGATACGGACAAGGTGCTGGAGGCGATCTCCCCTCTGAAAGACGCGGACGGCTTTCACCCCTACAATGTTGGGCGGCTCTCCATCGGCAAGCCGCTGTTCCAGCCCTGCACCCCTTACGGAGTGATGGTCATGCTGGAGGAAACCGGGGTTGATTTGAACGGTAAGGACGTGGTCGTAATCGGCCGTTCCAACATCGTCGGCAAACCAATAGCCATGATGTGCATGGCCCAAAATGCCACCGTCACGGTCTGCCACTCCCGCACACGCGACCTGGCCGATGTGGTGCGCCGGGCCGACGTGGTCATCGCCGCGGTCGGGCGACCACAGATGATCAAAGGCGACTGGATCAAGCCGGGGGCGGTAGTGATCGATGTGGGCATCAACCGTCTGGATACAGGCAAGCTGGTGGGCGATGTGGATTATGCATCCGCTGCCGAGCGGGCGGCTGCCATTACACCGGTACCTGGCGGCGTCGGCCCCATGACCATCACCATGCTGCTCTTCAATACCCTGGAAGCAGCACAGCGCAGCATGGCATAATATCTGAATCCATTCAGGTAGAACTATTCCCGAGGTCAGAGACATGAAAATAAAGAAAGCCGTCTTCCCGGTTGCCGGTCTGGGCACCCGCTTCCTCCCTGCCACCAAGTCCTCTCCCAAGGAGATGCTGCCGCTGATTGACAAGCCGCTGGTACAGTATGTGGTGGAAGAAGCCGTGGCAGCCGGCATCGAGCAGATCCTGTTCGTGACCGGCCGCAACAAGCGCGCTATCGAAGACCACTTCGATATCTCCACCGAGCTTGAGCTGCATCTGGAGGAAAAGGGCAAAGACGCCACCCTGCGCCAGGTGCGTGAGATATCAGACCTGGTCGAGATCTTCTACGTCCGTCAGAAACAGGCCCTGGGCCTGGGCCACGCCATCCTCTGCGCCCGAGACTTCATCAATCACGAACCGTTTGCTGTGCTGCTGGGGGATGACATCATCGACAGCGAACGCCCTTGCCTGCGACAGCTGCTGGATGTGTTCGAACAACATAATGGTTCCGTGCTGGCCCTGGAAAAGGTGCCGATGGAGAATATTTCCTCATACGGCTGCGTCAAGGCCGAACAACTGGCCGAGCGCGTGTTCAATATCACTGACATGGTGGAAAAACCGAAGCGGGAAGAAGCCCCCTCGGATATGGCCATCATCGGCCGTTACGTACTGACGCCGCAGATCTTCCGAATCCTGGAGCAGCAGCAGCCCGGCAAGGGGGGCGAGATCCAGCTGACCGACGCCATACTGAAGCTATCCGGCCAGGAAAAGGTCTACGGCTGCCTGTTTGAAGGCTTGCGTCACGATTGCGGGGATAAACTGGGATTTCTCAAGGCCACCGTGGACATGGCCCTGAAGAGGGATGAATTCCGCCAGGATTTCGAGGCGTACCTGCGCAGCCGACTGGGATAACCAGCAGCCCCAAACAAGAATAAACCTTTAAAGAGCATTTACCACAGTGTACACAGAGCTTATTGAGAAGAAACAGATGATTGAACATTATTCAATTTCACCAAACAGGTCATTCTGAACAAAAACAAATTCTGTAATGATTCATTTGTATTCTCCGAGTTCTCCGTGGTTAACATCCGTTTTGAGAATAAAAAAAGGCGAGCCGCTTGCGGCCCGCCTTTTTCAATTCATCATCGCATTTACTGCGGCAGCGTATCTTCCTTGCTCTCCTCAGCTGGCAGCTCGGCCGAGGTCTGGCGCTTTGGCTCCCAGCCATCCCAGACATAGGGTGGATCAGTCATGGGGTCATAATAACCGGGCTGGGGCACCAGAAAGAAGGCCGCCTCCGCAGCGCCAAGCACACCGCGATATACCGTCATGCCGATGCCCTTCAAAGGACCAACCACATACCCTACGCCACCCATCTCCTGTACCGAGAGAATCGTCTGTTTGGGCAACTCAACCACGCAGGTTGCCGCATTAGCCAGTCCGCGCGTAAACTTGACCGCCATCTTTTCCACAATCGTCTCCGGTTTTTCATCAGCTGAAGCCGTGAGTGGAACCGCAAGCACAAAAGCAACCAGCAGAGCTAAAAGCATCCGGTATTTCTTCATGGTATCTCCTTTGTAATGCTTGTTAACAACCTTAAATGTGACTTATTTTTCTTAACATAAAGCACTGCCTCTTGCAAGCCGTTCAATCAAACAAGGAGGGCTGTTGCGGCAGAAAGGGCTCAAAGCGCCGCTTGAGGAGCCGCAGCTTTTCGATATAGTAAGCCACATTCACGTCAGGACGGGCCGGGTCGAAATCGGACGCCTGACGACAGTTTTGGTAGGCGCGCACATCCCTGGATACACCGCAGACATAGTAGCTGATCTGGTCGCCGGCACGGTATTTGCGCTCCGATGTCAGCGCCAGTTCGAACAGCGCCGAGGGGTTGCGTTTGCCCGCCTTGAGCCGGGACCGGTAGACATCGGGCGATTCCTGCAGAGTTTCGGTCCGCGCTACCCAGGCGATATCAAACCGTCGCTCCCGCAGACGTCTCAGATAGTCATCATACAGCCGTTCCACCTCTGCTCCAGCCGACTTGAGCAGAAGCGTGACCCCCTCGCGTAGGAACTCCCGCAGATAAGGCTCCATACCACGCGACTTCAGGCTGCTGCCTCGGATGGTCACACGATCATCATAACCCAGCAAGGCGTAATTCTTGCTCTTGTAGGCAAACATGGCTCGGTAGCGACCATCCATCTCCACCTCTATACCCTCGGGCAATCCTGCCGAAACCTGCGCAACCAGCGCACGCTGTTCCTGTTCCTGCTCACACCCCGCCGGAGGAATAAAATAGATGCCATCCGTGTCCACCTCCACCGGTTCGGCCCCTGCCTGCCGGAGCAGTTCCAGCATGCTGCGGATGGTCACACGCCCCAGCCTGGTCACCTCGGCCGCAGCCTGCGGATCCGAGAAGTTGTGCAGCGGCGCGCCCAGATAGCCGAAAAAGGAATTGATCAGCTGTTTGAATACCTGCTGCAGTGCATCCAGGTAGCGGCGCTGTGCAGGCTGTCCGCACTCGCGCGCCGCCTGCTTGGTTTCAAGTCGAAAGCGCCTGAGCTCCGCCAGCATCGGCAGAAACAGGCCCAGGCGGTCTTTGGCGGGATGCAGACGATAGAGCAGCATCAGCGAAGGATAGAGAGAAGCCACATCACAATGCACGACCGGACCGCAGACACCGGGCCTGACAAGCTCGCTGTATCCGCCTTCAAACGGGCTGCCCCCTTCGGAACGGGCCGGGATCGACTGCCCCTGGCGCAGGTATTCCCGCAGAAACAGGGCATTGATGCGGGTTGCATTGCCGCGCAGCGGGCAGTTCTGGAAAGAATAGGGGAAAATGCGGGTCTGCAGAAACCACGCATAGCCGAGCATCCTGAAAAGCGCCTCGGTTTCGCGGACATCATCCAGGTTGTAACGAAAAAGCCGCTCCGGGTCCTCCTGCAGGCAGGCATCAATCTGATCCCCATCCAGGTAGGTGCGATCCTCCGCAGCAATCCCGAAATGACGCGCCACATGCTTGAGACCATGGTTTTCAAGACTGCGCTGTGCAATGTCATAGTGCTGCACCAGAAAATAGGTATCGATCACGTGGCGGCCATAGATGTCCCAGCGGGGAAACTCGATCACCCGCTCCGCCAGATTCCAGCGCACACCCGCAGCCACATGCGGCTCACTGCCGTTGCGCCCCCAGGCCAGGCGAACGCCGTGGCGTGCCGCCCGCACCCTGATGTACTCCAGATCAAAACGAAAGATGTTATGGCCAACGATCACGTCCGGGTCCTGCTGCCTGATAATGGCATTCAGCTCCTGCAGCATCCGGGACTCGTCCAGCCGGTCACCCCGCAGAACAGTTTCCCACCCGCGGGAATCCCGGCAGGCAATGGAGATAATCCGGTCCCCCTCCCGCTCCGGATGTGAGAAGCGGTATCCCTGACTGCAAGCGGTCTCAATGTCGATCGTCAGCGTGCGCAGCTCGTCGAACTCCATCCCCTTGAACAGCGTAGTTCCAGTCGCCAGCAGGTATTGATGGCTCAGGTCGGAAATGAACATGATGTCGGCAGCCGCCGACCTGCGGGAGGTCATCAGCTCTCTGGCCCTCAGGCAGTCGGCCCAGGATCTGAACAGCAGCTGAAAACGATAGAACCCCTCACCGGACAGTTGCCTCACCGAGCAGGGCACTCCGCAACCGGCCACCAGAACGGGGTCGCTGGCCAGCAGAAAAGGCTGGAAAGGTTCGTCACGGAAATGCACCCTGGGGCCATCCCTGAAAAACAGACGCACAAACTGTCCGGCCGGCTCCACGGCCACAATGCCGGTGCGGGTGTCATGACCGGCAAGCAACGGTATTTCTTCAATTCTGAAGGCAGGCATGCCTCTACTCTACCAGCCATGCGTACATGCGCAACGCCGCAGATGACTTTCCGCAGTAGTTTTCAAAAGTCCTGCTACAAATAGGGGAGAAAAAGGTGGGAAAAATTGTCCAGCAGTTTTATCGCCAGGGGCCGCTGCTGCAGCTCCTGCAGGGTGATGGGGTGGGCATTCAGCAGTGCCCGATCGAAACAGCGCCGGATCTCGGCCGCCAGACAAAAATCAAACACCGTCAGATTCAGCTCGAAATTGAGCCGCAGGCTGCGCGTGTCCAGATTGGCCGAACCGATCAGCGACCAGGCGTCATCCATCAGCATCAGCTTGGTATGCACAAACGGGGGCGGCTGGTAATAAACACGGATACCGTTGTCGACCAGTTCGTCCAGCAGGGCCCGGGTGGCCCAGTGCACATAGGGCAGGTTGTTACAGGCCGGCAGCACGATGACCACATCGACACCGCGCAGGGCAGCCGTGATCAGCGCTGCAATCATCGGCCGATCCGGCAGGAAATAGGGGGTCATGATCAGCACCGACTTGCGGGCACAGGACAGAGCGCCCATCACGATCAATTCCAGCTTGCGGTACTCACGATCCGGTCCGTCACCTATACAGCGGGCAATAGCGGCTCCGGCCGGTTCCAGATGGGGGAAAAAGGCCGGGCCATCCAGCCGTTCTCCGGCAACAAAAAACCAGTCCTCGATAAAAACACGCTGCAGGTCGCTGACAACCGGCCCGAGCACATGAAAATGCATGTCGTGGAAATTGCATGGCTGATCGGGCTTTTCGCCCAGCTGGCTGCTACGAATATTCATGCCGCCAGTGAAGGCCTCGCAGCCGTCCACGATCAGCATCTTGCGGTGGTTGCGCAGATTGATGAATGAGCCGTACTTGAGCGGCAGAAACAGCCTGAAATGGACCGCGGATCCCTCCAGGACCCGTCGCGCCTTACAGCGGCTGTACTTTTCGCCCATGGCGTCGACAATGACCCGCACCTCAACACCGCGCGCCGCTGCAGCCTTGAGTTCTGCCGCGATCTCCCCGCCAATGCCGTCACCGTCGAAGATGTAACTGCTCAGGTTGATGCTTGAGCAAGCGCGCCTGATGGCGGCCAGCATCATTGCAAACGCAACCTCGCCATCGTCAATCGGCATGATCCGGTTACCCGGCTCCAGATGGGTTTTCACGATCCGGTCGCCCAGCACCACCAGCTCGCGCAGATAGGAAAACTCCTTTGGCAGTTCAGCCGACTGGACCTCCTTTTCATCGTAGGGATGTAGCTCAGCACCACTGACTATGCGGCGTTTGCGGTGCCAGCGCCTGGCACGGCGGGAGATGCGGTTTACCCCCAGACACCAGTATAAAAAGGAGCCCAGCAAGGGGATGAACAGGCAGACCGCCATCCACCCCAGGGCAGAGCGGGCATCACGCTTGTCGAGCAGGGCATGGCCGGCCGCAAACAGGGAGGTGGCAGCCACACTGACAAGCATAATGACAAACAGCGTCTGTTCCAAATCCATCCCCTTCCCTGAATTAATAAAGTCCAAACCGGCATAACCGCTGCCAACTGCCCTTTGAATCTTCCTTTACATGCCCAAAAAGCCTAACCGATTGGAAACCATCCCGTCAATCTGTTTAAACTGAAAAAGATGTTTGCCAACCCCATCCCCCTTGAAGGGGCAGGAACTCATATCAAACTGCAGATTGTTTATATTCAGGCTCCGAATACTGCTTGCAATAGACCTGATGTGACAGAAAATGAATCTGTTCATTTTTCTCTGTGAACTCTGTGGTAAATATTTTTCTGCCTCATATGGCCGACCATTTTCTTCGCAATACCGCCCCGAAGTGCATCTTTTTTGTGCAAACAAGTTCTACACAAGTCCGCTCTTCGTCTCAATTACTTGTTTTCGCTTATGTTTTGTCTTTGGCACGCTCCATGCTAAATGGTATCGGCAAATGGCTATTCATGGCCGGCCACCCACTCGCAGAACGTGCAGCGATGAAACCAATGGTGCTTTCAGACCGTCACCGTTCGATACTAACCGAAAAAGGAGCAGAGAATGAAGATGATCAAGTGCCTGGCAGCAGCAACCATGACAGTGGCTTTGACAGCAGCAACCGCGATGGCGATCCCTACGGCCCAAACCTGGATCCCCTCCACTGACGCGAAGGGTTTCAAGGAAACAACCGTCAGCGTTGTCAGCATACAGCGTTTTTCCCCCAAATCGGATGCCGGTGCCAGCACCTACAGTATCGGCGTAACCACTGGTGTGCTGCCGCTGGAAAAACTCAAGCTGGAGGTCGGGGTTGACTACCTGACCAGCAACGCCCAAGGCAACACACAGGCCGACAATCACCCGGTCTACTTCAATGCCAAACTGGCCACACCGGAAGACCTGGGCTTCAAGGGCATGCCGGCCTTCGCCATCGGCGCCTACAACCTGGGCACCTATGACAAACCGGAAGTAAATGGCCTGTCCACACGCCAGAACATCGTCTACGGCCTGGCAGCCAAAACCTTCCCGGTTATCGGCCGCATCTCGGCCGGCGGATACTATGGCTCTTCGAGAGCCCTGGCCACCACCGGCAACCCCGCCGGCACCGGCAACAACAGCGGTGTAATGGTTTCCTGGGACCGCACAATGAGCGAGATATCCGACAAGCTCTGGATGGGTGTGGACTACATGAGCGGCAACAATGCCAACGGCGAGATCAGCGCCGGCGTATCCTGGGCCTTCAGCCCCAAGATTTCCGTGCTGGCCGGGATCCAGATCTTCAACCCGTTCTACAAGACCAGTAACGGTGAAACCCTGCCCGGCGGCAAGCCGGCCTTCACCACCCAGCTGTTCATCAACTTCTAAAATGCAGTGCCTCCTGCATGGGGGTGCCTGGCACCCCCGCTTTTCAGGAGCCGAACCGCAATCACCGGCAGTCATACAGACCCCCAACCAAGGAGGTAATCACAAATGAAACTGATCGAGGCCATCATCAAGCCTTTCAAACTTGACGAAATCAAGGATGCGTTGAACCAGATCGGCATCGAAGGCATCACCGTCAGCGAAGTCAAGGGCTTCGGGCGACAAAAGGGACACACCGAGCTATACCGCGGCGCGGAATACGTGGTTGATTTCATCCCCAAGATCAAGCTGGAGATCGCCGTCAGCGACGAGCTGGTCAGCAAGGTGGTTGAAACCATCGTAAGCGTGGCAAGGACAGGCAGAATCGGCGACGGCAAGATATTCATCCTGCCACTGGAAGACGTTACCAGGATCAGGACCGGCGAAACCGGTCAGGACGCAATCTGAGACCGGTATACGCCGTACTAAATCAGACGGAGGTCTCCACATGAAAAACAGGATATTCCCTGGAATAATAATATTGTTTGCCTTGCTGACATGGCTGCTGCCGATGCCGGTTCAGGCGGAAGAAAAGAAGGATACCGCCCCCGCAGCAGCCGTATCGGCCACAGCAGCGCCGGCCCCATCCAGCGCAGCACCGGCTGAAGGCACTCCTGCGGCGGCTGTTGAGGCCAAAAAACCTCCCACCACCGATGAGCTGCAGACCAACCTCAACTTTGTCTGGACGCTGATCGCCGCATTCCTGGTCTTCCTTATGCAGGCCGGATTTGCAATGGTTGAGATCGGTTTCACCCGCGCCAAGAATGCCTGCAACATCCTGATGAAGAACATGATGGACTTCTCCGTGGGCGCAATCGCCTACTGGGCCGTCGGCTTCGGATTGATGTTCGGCGTCAGCAACGGATATTTCGGCACCAGCCACTTTTTCTTCAGCGGTGTGGCCGAAGCTGATCAGCCATGGAATTTTGCCTTCTGGATGTTCCAGGTCGTCTTTGCCGCCACGGCAGCCACAATCATCTCCGGCGCCGTCGCGGAACGTACCAAGTTCAGCGCCTACCTGGCCTACTCCGCCGTCGTCTCGGCCTTGATCTACCCGATCTTCGGCTCCTGGGCCTGGGGTAACCTTTACAAGGGCACAGGATGGCTGGCCAGCATGGGCTTCATCGACTTCGCCGGCTCTACAGTCGTGCACTCCATGGGCGGATGGCTGGCTCTGGCAGGTGCAATCATTGTTGGCCCGCGCATCGGCAAGTACACCAAGAGCGGCACCATGAAGCCAATCCCCGGTCACAACATACCATTGGCTGGGCTGGGGGTCTTCCTGCTCTGGTTCGGATGGTACGGTTTCAATCCCGGTTCCACCACAATCGGCGACAAAACAATCGCCATCATTGCGGTAACTACGACACTGGCAGCAGCAGCAGGCGCAAACTCGGCAATGCTCTTCACCTGGCTTAAATTCGGCAAACCCGATGTGGGCATGACCTTGAACGGCGCACTGGCAGGATTGGTCGGCATCACCGCCGGCTGTAACAACGTATCGCCCACGTCGTCCGTAATCATAGGTCTGATTGCCGGTGTACTGGTTGTACTGTCGGTCATGTTCTTTGACAGGATCAAGGTCGACGACCCGGTCGGCGCGGTTTCCGTACATGGCGTCTGCGGCGCCTGGGGCACCCTGGCAGCCGGATTGTTCAACAGCGCCGGTTTCAGCATGAAACAGGTCGGCGTTCAGCTGCTGGGTGCCGGAGCATGCTTTATCTGGGCCTTCGGGTGCGGCCTGATCCTGTTCAAGATTATTGACATGGTCATCGGCATGCGGGTTTCCAAGGAAGAGGAAATGGCCGGCCTGGATCTCTGCGAACATGGCGCCTCTGCCTACTCGGACTTCCAGACCGTCCACTCCGGGGCAATGTTCAACCCGGACGAAGGCGCAAAATAGTATCTTTCAATCGAAAACGGCCACCATCCACAGGGATGGTGGCCAGCTGAAGAGCTTTAAAGTTCACAACTGTCAAAGGAGATATTAGATGAAAGCTCAAAGCCGGCTTTCTAGCAACCGCCTGATCAAGCTACTGAAGCACTCTATCGGACCATTATCGTTTGTTACCCTGGCAATGACACTACTGCCATCCATAACAATGGCGGAGACAGCCCCGGAGCCTGCCGCCATCGCCCCGGTATTCAACGGCGCCGACACCGCCTGGATCATCATGGCTTCCGCAATGGTGCTGTTCATGCTGCCGGGCCTGGCCCTGTTCTACGCCGGCATGGTCCGTTCCAAAAACGTGCTCTCCACCATGATGCACTCATTCGTAGCCATGGGTATCGTAGGCGTACAGTGGATCGTGCTCGGCTACACCCTGTCCTTCGGTGACGATATCGGCGGCGGCTGGCTTGGCAAACTGAACAAACTCATGCTCAACGGCATCACGCCCGACACCCTGTTCCAGTTCGTCGCCACCTCGGCCAATGCCATCCCTGAATATGTGTTCGTTGCTTTCCAGGGCATGTTCGCCATAATCACCATCGCACTGATATCCGGCGCCGTGGCCGAACGGATCAAGTTCTCCGCCTACTGCATCTTCGCCCTGGTCTGGACCACACTGGTCTATGATCCGATCTGTCACTGGGTCTGGGGGCCCAGCGGCTGGCTGCTCGGCATGGGCGCCCTGGATTTTGCCGGCGGCACAGTCGTACACCTGTCATCCGGTATCTCGGCCCTGGCACTGCTGATGTTCCTCGGCAAACGGCATGGATTTCCCACCGAGCGCATGGCGCCCCACAGCCTGCCCCTGACCCTCCTGGGGGTCGGCATTCTCTGGTTCGGCTGGTTCGGCTTCAATGCCGGCAGCGCCGTATCCGCAAACGGTACAGCCGCCCTGGCCTTTGTAACAACGCTGGTTGCCCCGGCGGCAGCCGGCATATCCTGGATGTGCGCCGAATGGATTCACTCCGGCAGGCCCAGCGCGCTCGGCTTCGGATCCGGCGTGGTAGCCGGCCTGGTCGGCATCACCCCGGCCGCCGGCCTGGTCACGCCCGGTGCGGCGATCATCATCGGGATTGGCGCCGGCGTGGTCTGCTACGGCGCCATCCTGGTCAAGGCCAAACTGAAATATGACGACTCCCTGGATGCCTTCGGGGTACATGGCGTAGGCGGCATCTTCGGGGCCATCGCCACCGGCGTGCTGGCCACGGTCGGCGCCAAGGGGCTGATCGCCGGAGAACCAAAACAGGTCATGACCCAGATCATCGCCATTCTGGCCGCTGGCGCATACGCCTTCATCGTCACTACTGTAATCGCCTTCCTGCTCGACAAAACCATCGGCCTGCGGGTGGAAAAGGAAGAAGAGATCATGGGGCTGGATCAGTCACAACATTCCGAATCCGGCTACAACATGTAAGCATGGTAAGCGTTTGATAATCCGCATGGACGAGCCGCCCGCAAGGGCGGCTTTTGGCCATTCAATCAGGCAATCGGAGTGATTATGGATAACCACCAGGAACGATACATTGACGGCGCCATCAGTAACGAACTGTTCCGCAAGCTGGTCCACACCGAAAAACTGGCCGAGCTGGGCCGCATGTCTGCCGGTGTGGCACACGAACTGAACGCGCCGCTCTCCGTCATCGCGGCGGCCTCCCAGATGATCCTGCGTGAGGCGGATATGCCTGAATCCGCACGTGAAATGGTTGAGCGCATCAGTATCGAGGCGCTGCGGTTGTCACAGCTTACCAAGGGGATATTGAACTTCAGCAGCCAAGAGGATGACTCTGCCGACACCGACATAAATCTGGTCGTCGGTTTCGTGCTCGACTTCCTTGCCTTCGAAGCATCCACCCGTGCCGTTTCGATCAAAAGAAATCTTGACTACCGCCTGCCGCTGATCACGCTTAACCCCAACCAATTCAAGCAGGTGCTTTTCAATGTCATCATGAACGCCCTGCAAGCCATGGAAGACTCAAATGACGCCCAGTTAACGGTCGAAACCATGGCAGACAGCGACAACGCCATCAACGTCATTATCAGCGACAACGGCTGCGGCATCGCCCGCGAACACTTAAGCAGTATCTTCCATCCCTACTTTTCCACCCGCAAGTCAAATCAGGGCACCGGACTGGGACTGTTTCTGACCAAACGCCTGGTGGAAAACATGGGCGGACGCATCGAGGTCCTCAGCCGGCAGGGGTATGGCACCACCTTCACACTCGCCTTCCCGATTGAATAAACCCCATGTTTTGCATCTGCATGCAAGACAGCCAAAGCGCTTACAACCGCGCTTCTTGCAAAATGTCATTCCGGCAGGTTTCTGGCCGGAATCCAGCTTTTAACCTGTTGAAAAGAATGGATCCCCGACAGAATCATTCGGGGATGACAATCTTTTTGCAAGAGCCTCAACCTCTCAACATTAACATCTTGCACTCAGCCAAAACCTGATTTATAGATATGAAAAATGATCAAATATCGCCTGAACAGCCGATCACAGCGGGGTGACCATTCTCAAGAGATGCCTCTTCATTTCCGGATTATTGCTGCTTTCCCTTACCAACGCCTATTCCGCCCCACCGCCCGATGCCGGCACCCTGCTGCGTGAACAGCAAACGCCGCGCAAGCCCCTGCCGGATCGCCTGCCCGAAACAGATGAAACCCGTACCGAACCTGCCACACAAGCTGACACTGGCGCTACTGTACTGGTAAAGGGCTTTACCTTCAGGGGTATCGACGGGATGGCCACAGAAGCAGAGCTGCAGGCGCTGCTCCAGGATGCCATCGGTCTAAAAATGGACATAAAAGGGTTACGGCAACTGGCGACGAAGGTCACCGCCTACCTGCGCAGCAAGGGCTTTTTCCTGGCACGCGCCTGGCTGCCCAAACAGGACGTCACCTCCGGCATGGTCCAGATATCCGTCATCGGCGGCCGTATTGAAGGCATCCGCATGCAGATCAGAGATCCGCATCGCATCAGCGCAAGCACCCTCAACGGTATCGCCGGGGCTGACCTGAAAAAGGACCTGGCCCTGCGGGAACAGCAGCTTGAAAGGGCTTTGATGCTGATGAACGACCTGCCCGGCATCACCGCCCGCGCCACACTGGAACGGGGCAAAACCTACGGAACCACCAATGTGCTGATCGATGCCAATGAGGGCCCACTACTAACCGGCGCCATCTCGGCCGACAACTTCGGCAACCGCTACACCGGCGCCTGGCGCGGTACCGGCAGCATCAGCGTCAATGATCCCCTCGGTATCGGCGACCAGCTTTCCCTGCTGCTGACCGGTTCGGAAGGGCTGTTTCAGGGGCGGGCCGCCTACAGCATCCCCATCGGCCGCAGCGGACTCAAAGGTTTTGTATCCTACACCGGGCTGTATTATGAGCTGGGCAAGGAATATGAGTCGCTCAACGCCTACGGCCATGCCAACAACATCGGCGCCGGCCTGACCTACCCCATCATCCGCAGCCGCAATTTCAGCCTGTGGAGCAATCTCAACTACGAATACCGCATGCTCGACGACTTCGCCAGCGGTGCCATTTCCAGAGACCGGGATATCCACTCCGGCACCTTCGACCTGTCGGCCAACAGCTATGACCGCTTCGGCGGAGGGGGACTGAGCAGCCTGCGTCTGGCCATCACGGCCGGCGACCTGAAGCTGGGCGTGGCAGCCGATGCCCAGACAGACGCGGCAACAGCGAAAAGCACGGGCAGCTATTTCAAATTCAACTACACCGCCGCGCGGCTGCAGCGCATCGTCAACAACCTGGCCCTGTTCCTGTCCGCCAGCGGACAACTGGCCGGCGGCAACCTGGACTCTTCCGAAAAATTCATCCTGGGCGGCCCCAACGGCATCCGTTCCTATCCGGTCGGTGAGGGGGTCGGCGACGAAGGGCACGGCCTGACCGCCGAACTGCGCTACGACATCCCATTCAAGAGTGTGATCGGTGACCTGCAACTGGTCGGTTTCTTTGACACCGGCAATGTCACCGTTCACAAGGACAACAACTGGGCCAACTCCGTCAACAGCGCCACCGGCAGGAACAACTACTGGCTGAGCGCCTCCGGATTGGGGTTCAACCTGACCAAAACCGCCCGCTATGCCCTCCGAGCCACCTGGGCCCATGCCATCGACAGCAATCCGGGGCGCAGCACCAGCGGCAAGAATGCCGACAACTACGCTGAAGACAACCGCTTCTGGCTTCAGGCCACGGCCTGGTTTTAAGGGGGGACGCCATGAATAAAGCCTATCGACTGATCTGGAACAGGGCCAAACAGGCCTGGGTTGTTGCCGCAGAAACCGTAAAGCACCGCGGCGCACTGCCAGCAGCGGCTGTTATTTCAGCATCCCTGCTGGCCAGCCCGGCCCTGGCGCTCGACCCTTCCGCACTGCCCACCGGCGGCCAGATCACCGCCGGCAGCGGTAGCATTGCCCAAAGCGGCAGCGCCATGACCGTCACCCAGAGCAGCCAGCAGATGATCGCCAACTGGTCCACATTTAACATCGGCCAGAACGCCTCGGTGGCGTTCCAACAGCCCAATGCCGCCGCAGTTGCCCTGAACCGCATCGCCGACCAGAACCCCAGCCAGATCATGGGGCGCCTGAGCGCCAACGGCCAGGTCTTCCTGCTCAACCCGTCCGGCATCATCTTCGGCTCCACGGCCCGGGTAGATGTGGGCGGGTTGGTGGCCTCCAGCCTGAACCTGACCGATGCCAACTTCCTGGCCGGGCACTACAGCTTTGAGAAATCCGGCACAGCCGGCTCTATCATCAATCAGGGCATCATCAACTCCGCCAACGGCGGTTATGTGGCCTTCCTAGCCCCGCAGGTAAAAAACGAGGGCACTATCACCGCTAATAATGGCAGTGTGGTCATGGCCGCCGCTGACAAGGTCAACCTGGACTTCACCGGAGACGGTCTGATCAGCTACAGCGTGGAACAGGGGGCAGTGGACGCCCTGGCAGAGAATAAAGGCTTGATCAAGGCTGATGGTGGCATGGTCGTGCTGACGGCCAAAGCGGCTGACAGCCTGACCAGCGCGGTGGTCAACAACGATGGCGTGATTGAAGCCCGGGGCATAACTGCCCAGGGGGGACGCATCCTGCTGGATGCCGAAGATGGCATGACCACTGTTACCGGAACACTGGACACATCCTCGGACACGGCAAATGGCGGCCGGATCGTTGCCAGCGGCGAGCGGGTTTGGGTCAAGAACGGCGCACTGCTGACCTCATCCGGCGCAACCGGCGGCGGCGAGGTGCTGGTCGGCGGCAGTTGGCAGAACAGCGACACCAGCGTACGGCAGGCTGTCGGCACTGTCATTGAAGCCGGCGCCAGGCTGGAGGCCAATGCCACCGACAGCGGCAACGGCGGCACAGTGGTGGCCTGGTCAGATATCACCAACCCGCTCTCGGTCACCCGCGCCTACGGCAGCTTCGAGGCCAAGGGCGGACCCAACGGCGGCAATGGCGGTCGCATCGAGACCTCCGGGCACTGGCTGGATGTGGCCGGCTCACAGGGGGGCGCCTCGGCGGCCCACGGCCTGGCTGGTGTCTGGTTGTTCGACCCGTATAATGTGACCATCACCGGCGCAGATGCAAACGGTTCCTGGGCCGGGGGCAATCCGGATCTGTTCAGCCCGACCGATACCGGCTCGACCATCAGCGCCGCGACCATTGCCGGCAAACTGGAAGGGGGCACCAGCGTCACCGTCACCACCAATGGCGGCGGGGCAGAAATCGGCGATATTACCGTCAGCAGTGCCATTACGAAAACAGCGGGTGATACCGATGTCACCCTGACCCTGCAGGCCGCCAACTCCATTGTTGTGGATCAGGCCATCAGCAACACCGGCGGCACAGGCAAGCTGAACGTGGTGCTGGATGCGGACAACAACAACGGCACCGGCGACGGCGCCGGCATCGTCCTGCTGAACGCCGATATCACCACCAACGGCGGCAGCCTGAGCTTCGGTACCGGCCGCACGGCCACCATCGGCGGCGTCTCCACCCTGGTGGGCGGCGATGTCTTTGTCGGCGGTAGCGCGGCCCAGACCATCTCCACCAACGGCGGCGCGGTCGATGTCAAGGGCGAGATGCTCATCGCCAACACCAATGGACTGACGATCAACTCCAATGGCGGCAATGTCCGTTTCCACGGCCTGCTCAATTCCGGCAACCAGTACACCTTTGTTGATAAAACCGGCAGCGCCGGTTCTGGAACCTGGGGCGAAGCCAGAACCGAGGCACAAAATGGCACCGGCGGCGGATCGGCTGTCAACGACAGTTATCTGGTAACCATCAACTCGCGCCTGGAAAACGCGGTTGCTGTCAGGGCGGCCGGATACAAAGGGACCTGGATCGGCGCCTATCGTAAAGACGAAACCAACGGTAACTGGTTCTGGGCCGACGGGCCTGAGGCAAATCAACAATTCTTTACTCAAACAACCAATGGCAGCGGCGGGGTCACGACAGCAGGGTATTACTCCAATTTTGGCGCGGATGAACCCAACGGCAGCATGACGTTTTCTCCCGCTGAAAGATGTGGTCAGTTTTACGGCACAGCCGCTCAATGGAACGATTTGGAGGTTGCAACAACCTACAGTAATGCTCAGCATACTGCCTATTCTGTCCTTGGTTTCGTGCGTGAAACCAACCTGGCTGCCTCACCGCTGGCCATCAGTGCTGGCGCCGGCACGGTCACCTTTTCCGGCGCTGTAGGCACCAGCAAGGCGCTGGCATCCCTGAATGTCACCTCCACCAACAACATCTCCATCAACGGCGGCGCAGTCACCACGGAGGGGCTGCAGACCTATACCGGCAACGTGACACTTGGCGCAGCCGCCACAACACTGACCCAGACCGCCGCTAATACCGACTTTACCATCCAGTCCGGCAAAACCATCACCAACGCCACAGGGGCCGATGCGTCGCTGACCATCAAGACCACCGGCAGCATCCTGATGAACTCTGGCAGCTCGATCAGTTCGTCCACCGGCAAGCTCAATACCATCCTGTGGTCGGACTCGGACAATTCCGCTAGCGGCTACATCTTTGTCCACGATGGCAACACAATCAGCAGCAATGGCGGCACCATCGTCATGGCCGGTGGTCTGGACGATGGAGCAAATGGCGGAACAGCAAGCGACGGCATCCCGGACGGCTATGCCGTTTCAACCGTGACGACTGCCAGCGGTGTCAGCATCGGTCGCAACGCCAATGCCGCAACTGCTGCCACCACGATCACTTCCGGTGGCGGCAACATCCTCATGCGCGGCAAGTCAACCGGCGGCAGCCCCTCCATGGGCATTCATTATGCCTACGGCGGCACGCTGGACGCAGGCAGCGGTACGCTGACCATGCTGGGCGAGGCCACCAATTACGCCGGTATCGAGTTATCAGCTTGGCTTGATGGCGCCGGCACCAGCTATCTGGACATCAATGCAGGCACGGTTGATATCAGAGGCACAAGCTCAAATACAAACTATCATGGCCTGGCCAGTTCGCAGCTCAATAACGAATACACCCGCATCACCGCCGGAGCCGGAGGAATCTACCTTTATGGTCACAACACGGCCAATACCAACAAAGGCGTAGAGATATCCCTCAACGCGACAACCACGGGCGGCGGGAACATCACGGTAGAGTCCCCCAACTATGTTGCCATCTATGGCGGCGCCAATGCCCACAGTTTTAATGCCGGGACCGGCAACACGACCCTGAAGTCCAATCTCCTCAGCATTGGAGCCAACCATACGCTGGCCGGCAGCGGCACCCTGACTGTTGAACCTTACACCGCCGGCCGGGCAATCAATATCGGCGCCATCGCTGCAGGAGCATTGAACATCGCATCCAGTTACTTCTCCTCCAACTTCACCAACGGCTTCTCCGGCATCACCATCGGCAATGCCACGGCCGGGGCGATTACAGTGGGCGGCGCCACGACCCTGAATGACAGCACCACGTTACTCAGCAATTCCACTATTGCTATCAACGGGGCGATCACGGCAAACGAGAATCTGGCCTTGACCGGCAACGGCGCCATCACACAGAGCGCGGCGTTGGGCGTGACCGGCACCACCGCCATCACCGCAGGCATTGGAAATGACATTACCCTGAATAATGCCAGCAACGACTTCACCGGCGCGGTAAGCGTCGTCTCCGGCAACAACGTCTCGCTCATCGACAGCAACGCCCTGACACTGGGCTCGGTCGCTGCCGCCGGCACGGTTGACATTGCCACCCTGACCGGCAACCTGGCTTTGACCGGCGCGGTTGCCACGACGGACACCACCGCCAGCGCCATCAAACTGAATGCCGGCAAGAACGCCGCAGCGGGAACGGCGGCAGGTGGTGACATTCTGGTGACCGGCGGTTCGGTCAGCACCGGCGCGGGCGGATATGCCACGCTCTATTCCGGCAGTGTAAGCGCCAGCACCGGCCTGACCGCCCTGGCCGTATCGGGCAGCGGCCACTTCCGCTACAACGCCGATGAGGCCACGGACTTCTCCGCAGGCGGCTGGACGGCGCTGACCGCCGGCACCAACGCCATCTATCGCGAACAGCCGACCGTGACCACCACCGCCAGCGACGACAACAAGACCTACAGCGGAGTACCCTACAGCGGCGGCAACGGCGTGACCTATGCCGGATTCCAGAACGGCGATACCTCGGCCTCACTGGGCGGAACACTTGCCTATGGCGGCACCAGTCAGGGTGCTGTCAACACGGGCAGCTACACCATCATCCCCAGCGGTTACACCAACGGCCTGGGATACGGCCTGGCTTATGCCAACGGCAACCTGACCATCACCGAAGCACCGGCGCCAACACCTTCTAATAACAACGCCATCAATAACGTGGTGGCCAGCATCACCAGCCCGCAACCACGCGTTAACGGCACACAGGAGTCGGATAACGACAACAAGCCGGCACATAGCAGCAACGGTGACGTGCAGATGGGGCCGGGTGCGGGAAGTGCTGTTGTGGTTGGCAATTATATGGGGGGGTTGATTCAGGATAACACCGGTTACCGCACTCCGGAGTATTCTGTTGAAAAGCTGAACAGCGATTTGCTGTAGTGATGGCTGCCAATAGGGCTGGGGATGAAACGGGGAAATGATACGCCAGGATTAACGGCTGTCAGGTCGGCGCGTCAGCATCCGATGGTTCCTGCGACAGCGGAATGATGACCACCTTGATCTTGCCCTTGCCCCACAGGCCGATCTTTTTGGCGGCCGCCCTGGAGAGGTCGATGAAGGGGAAACGTTTGGGGGCGCAGCGGTCATTGATCCTGACCTGCACATCCTTGTTGTTGGCTGGATTGATGACCCTGACAATCGTGCCCAGCGGCAGGGTGTAATGGGCGGCGGTCAGCTTGTCGGGATGGTAGACCTCGCCGGAGGCGGTTCTTCGGCCTTCGAAGCGTTTGGCGTAATAGGTTGCCACCCCTTCCGTCGCCTCGTGGGGGCTGCTTTTGGCAACCAGCTGTTCCAGAGCTGACTCGACCCGCTCATTGGCTATGGCCGCCGCGTCGGGATGCGGCCTGTACTCTGCCGCATAAGCCGCAGCAGACATTGAGCACAGCAGCCCGGCTGATATGATCACCTTCCTGCAGAACATCCCAATATTCTCCAAAAATGAAAACCGTAACTGGTCATATAATCGCAAGATAGTAAAACGCCCAAAACCATAACCCCCCTGCTTCGCTACGCTTGCTTCCCCCCTTATTTTAAGGGGGGACTGAGAAAGCGGTCCGATATTGAGGACTTTTTGAATAGGTTTTCGTTTACAGCATTGCCGCGTCCCGGTCAAGCAGCTATCATCCCCGCAGATATTCCCCAATGGACCGGCGGAAATCACGGGGCGGCACACCGAACTGTTCGCGCCAGCCACCGTCGCAGATACTCTCCTCCAGCAGCATCTGCAGCTGATCCAGCGTGATGGGAAAACCGGGCAGCCGCTGCAGCAAACGCACCAGCGGCCTGATCAGGGGCAGCGGCATGAGCGGCTTGAGCGGCGCTTTACGGCCCATGGCCGCCGCAACAGCATCCAGCAGCTCCACAAAGGTCAGACGATCGCTGCCGCACAGTTCGTAACAGCCGCCGACTGTCTCCGGCATCTCCAGCGCCAGAGCGAAACAGCGGGCCACATCATCGGCATGGATCGGCTGCAGGCGGTAACGCCCGTTGCCGATCACCGGAAAGACCGGCGACAGGCGCAACTGATCGGCCAGCATGTTGACAAAGGCATCCTGCGGCCCGTAGATCAGCGACGGCCGGAAGATCGTCCATGCCAGACCGCTGGCACGCACCGTTTCCTCGGCCAGAAACTTGGTGCGGTGATACTGGGACACGGCTTCGGGGCGCGTGCCCAGGGCCGACATCTGCAGATAGCGCGGCACGCCTGCATCGACAGCCGCCGCTACCATATTGGCAGTGGCCTGCACATGCAGGCGTTCAAAGCTGATGCCGCGGCCCGGAAATTCCCGGATGATGCCCACCAGGTTGATCAGCGCATCGCATCCCGCAACAGCACCTGCGAAGCTTTCCGGACTGGTGATATCGCCTTCGACCTGTTCCACGCCTGCCTGCTTGCGTCCGCGGCGATGCACCAGCAGGGTCAGCTGATGGCCCCGCTCCAGCAGCGCGCGCACAACATGCCCGCCGACAAAACCCGTCCCGCCCGCAATAAAGATCTTCATGGTTCACCCCGCTCCATCAGTCGAAACAGCAGTCATCCACCCAAAAGCAGTTCTCACAGAGGCACAAAACTCCCGGAGCTTCTATGATACTAGATATCTGCAATTTTGCAGTTTCATCTGCCCAAATCTGATGTTTGCAGCTGCAATCTTCCCAGTGTCCCCTGCGTGCCCTGTGAGATAAGTCCGTTTCAGGCATTACGCTCCGCTGACCGGTATCACGCTCCGGCACCCGGGAAAACCATCGCAGACCCAGAACATCCGCCCCGCATGTGCGCCGCCGTTGGCGCGGCGTTGGCGCATGGTCAATCCGCAGGCCGGACAGGGCATGGCATCCGCCGGCTTTTCCGCTGTTACGTCCTTTTGCCGCTGACTGTCCGGCGCAGGCGGCTTCCGATTCAGGCGGACGTAGGCCCGCTGGCTCAGCTCGCCATGGGGAAATTCATCAATCAGCATCCCGTAATACCCCTCTGCGCCAGCCTCATGCCCCATCTTGTCCAGCAGGTTGGCACACTGGGCCAACGCCCTCTGTCGAATATCCCCCGTCACCGCAGGATCGGCTATGACGGTCTCCAGGCAGCGGGCAGCCGTATCCAACTCCACCTGGCGTTGGAGTACGCCAGCCAGGGCCAGCATATGTGCTGACTCCAACGGCTGGCGATACTTGTTGCTGTACTCCTGGTAGACATTTGCCGCCTCTTTGGCGTTTTCCGCCAGCATCAGGCCGATGGCCCGGGCATACAGCTGCTGCCCTTCTTCGCAAGGCTGGTATCTGGAGCGGATGCGGGCCAGGGCCAACAGCGCCTCGCTGTTGTCCGGACTGCGCTCCAACACCATGCGCAACGACTGCTCACCGCCGCCATAGCCCACACTGGAACTGGCTGCCTTGATACCGATCTCCAGGTGCCTCTCCTCCACGGCGCCGGCCCCCAGCTTGAGGAAACCGGCCAGCAGCATGCCGGAGATCATGCCGCCCAGATGGCACCAGTGGCCGACCATGGATGATCCGGTGTTGCTGATCTGGTCAAGGCCGCCAGAAAGGTCGGCCATAAAGAACAGACCGATGATGACCAGCGAATTGAGCCTTACCTTGAGGCTGATGGGCAGTATCAGCGAGAATATGCCCAGAATGGGGATTGGAAAGACCATGCTCTTAAAGTAGCAGCGCACGGCAAAGATGCCCATGATGCCGGAGATGGCGCCGGAGGCGCCCAGCAGATGACCCGGTTCGCCGGTGGCCATGTACCAGGTCAGCAAAAAGGCAATCCCGCCCACCAGGCCGGTGATGATGTAGATCAGCGCGAAACGCAGATGATCGACCCGCCGCTCGACTGCGGTGCCCAGCATCCAGAGGAAGATCATGTTGCCCCACAGATGGCCGCCACTGCCATGCAGGAACATGGAGCTGAAGGCGCTGACGATTACGTTCCAGTACTGCGGATTGCGCGGCAGAAAGACCAGGTTGTCGGCGACGAATTTGCTGTCGGACCAGATAGCCAGCTGAAACAGGTAATAGATGGCGACATTTAACAGGATGATACCGTAGGTTACCCAGGGGACGACCTCTTTCTTGCGGTCCCCTTCGGCGTACATGATCGGTATGAAGGTGATGTGCTGCTTGAGCAGCGCAAAGGCGCTGACCCCTTCGGTGGAGGCCTTGAGGCGGATGTAGATCAGGAACAGGATCGGAAAGCAGAGAAAAACCCAGATCAGAAAACCGGCCAGGTACTCCTTGACCAGCATGATCAGAATTATTGTGACCAGGGCCTTGGCAATGAAGGCCTGTTCCTCGTGACGCTCGAAATAGCTGCCGGACATGGGCGGGGACCTCGCGGGGGTGGTTTCGGGCAATATGCCCGATGACCGGCGGTTAGTCAATCCGATTGGTTAAACAGGCTTTATAAATCAGCACAAATACTGTCTAAGCAGATCACCAGCCAACCGCTATGCCCACAGCCTGTCACGCAGGCCGGAACTCCGCTCGATGCGCCGTTCAGCCGCGCGGCAGAACACCTCCCGGCTGCACCAGATCTCAACGCAGGTTCTGGCGCGTGTAATGGCGGTATAGAGCAGTTCGCGGGTCAGGATAGAGGCATCATACGCCGGCAGGATCAGCAGCACACGGTCGAATTCCGACCCCTGGCTCTTGTGGACGGTCAGGGTCAGGGCCGGTTCATGCGGCGGCAGACGCAGCACGGAGAGGCTCCGCAGGCCGCCAGCCGGGTCAGCAAACCAGGCCGCCATGGCAGACCGGTCCCCGCGCGGCATCAGTACCGCCGTATCGCCATTGAACAGCCCCAGGTCGTAGTTGTTGCCGGTCACCATCAGCGGCAAGCGGCAACTGCCGCCATTGGCCTGATCCCTCTCCAGCCCGAGGGCGGACATGGCCAGCCGGTTCAGATTTTCCACACCGCAGGCCCCTTGGCGATAGGGAGACAGTATCCGGAAACGATCCAGCCGTGCCAACGCCCCGGCGGCATCCGCCGCTGCCATGTATTCCGCATAACCGCAAACCGCTGCAGAGCAGAATTTCGCCTCAAAGTCGCTGTCAGCGGGGAGTTCCCGCCAGACCAGGTCCGGCCAGTCGCCGGAGGCGAGCAGGTCGAACGCCTGCTCGGCTGCGCCGCTGTTGATCAGCCTGGCCAGCCTGCCGATGCCGCTCTCCCCGCCAAAGCGGAAACTGGTGGTCAGGTTGACCAGCCCATCGGCCAGCGGAGATATGGTTGTGTCCTTTTCCGCCCTGAACTGGTCGGGCAGCGGCCCGCAGCAGCACTCAACCATTGCGGCGAAGCGGGCAGAATACGCCAACCCTGCGCCGCGGTTGCATATGTCAGCCAGCACGGCGCCAGCCTCAACCGACGCCAGCTGATCCTGATCACCCAGCAGGATCAGGCGGCAATCCGCAGGCAGGGCCGCCAGCAGCCTGGACATGAGCGGCAGATCCACCATCGAGACCTCGTCAACCACCAGCAGATCGCAGGCAAGCGGATTGGATGCGTCATGCCGGAAACGGGGCGAGTCGGGGATCACCCCCAGCAGGCGGTGGATGGTCTGCACATCAGAGGGCATGCGGGCCTGCACCGCGTCAGGCAGATCCAGACGGCCAAAGGCATCCAGGATCGATTCACGCAGCCGGCTGGCAGCCTTGCCGGTCGGCGCGGCCAGACGTATGCGCAGACGCTCGCCCTCCGGCCCGTCCAGCAGCAGGGCCAGTATGCGCGCCACAGTCGAGGTCTTGCCGGTGCCGGGACCTCCGGAGATGACCGTCAAACGCCTGGTCAGGGCCGAGACGGCCGCCACGCGCTGCCAGTCAGTTTCTGCGATGGCGGTCGGAAACAGCCGATCCAGCAGTTCCGGCGACGGCGTCACGCCACCCGTCACCCAGCCGCTGCGCGTCTGCAGCTGCTCGGCCACACAGCGCTCATGGTCCCAGGCGCGGTAAAGATACAGCCGGCCGGCTCCGTCCAGCACCAGCGGTGTATAATCGCCCGGATGGCCCACCGTTCCGCAGCGGCCAAGCACCGCACGCCAGGATACGGACTCGGGTGCGCACTGCAAACCCGGCCGGGGTTTGAAAGGCACGAACTCCTGCCCGGCGGCATCGGCCAGTTCAAGGCAGACATGGCCGCGGCAGTTGGCGGCGCTGGCCAGGGCGGCTGCAATCCAGAGCTCTTCACAAGGCTTTGGCTCAAGCCCGCAGATGAAGTCGGCAAAGTAATGGTCAAGCGCGCTCAGTTGAATGGCGGCAGGCATTTGAAAGTTCCCCGTCCTTTTCTTCCGGCGGTTACCAGAGGGTAATCCAGGCTACAACGGCATAGCGCAGCAGTTTTCCGGCCGCCACCATCAGGGTGAAGATCAGCAGGTTAATGCGCATGATGCCCGCCACCAGGCAGAGCGGGTCACCAATCACCGGCAGCCAGGAGAACAGCAGGGTCATGACGCCGTAGCGCCGGTAATAATCGCTGGCCCGTGCCTGCTGTTCAGCCGTAATGCGGAACACCTTTTCGATCAGCCAGTGACCGCCCCACCACCCGATCAGAAAGGTGGTCAGCGCTCCCAGAAAATTGCCCGCCGTGGCGGTCAGCACGGTGGCCGACGGATCAAAGCCGTTGACCAGCATCATCACCAGCAGCCACTCCGATCCGATCGGCAGCAGGGTCGAAGCCAGGAAGCTCAGGATGAACAGGGAACCGTAGCCCGGCTGGTTAAGCCAGTCATGCAGCAGGACAGTATATGTCAGAAAGGTGTTGTCAAAATGGCTCAATGGATTAGAATGCCTTTCATTGCCGGAAACACTGATCCCAGACAAGCAGCAGTAAATGAACACTTCCGCGCAATTGCTTCTCAAGCTGCCCTATTGTAACGTTTAATTATTTTTCAGCAAGAAGAGATACACTCCAGGTTCTGCAACAATCAACGACACTGCAAAAAACTCCGGATACACACCAAGCTTTCACAAATCCGTAGTGAAGGTATCGCAGTAGTCCCGGGAGATCTATTTAGTGCTAACAGGTGGAAACAAGGCATAAATTGACAAGATCTGAAATGCCTTCTGGTCAGGCGGGATATCCAACCCGCTTTCGGTTATAGAGCGCCTTTTACCTTGAACCAGTTCAGAATCATCGGCTTGTGGTTGCGCAGACCAAAACCGAATCCGAAACAATCGAACGCCAAAAGAGCCTTGCCGAGCTGAAAGAAGGGCTTATTCGATGAGGAAAGCACAAGATATTTTGTACTACACCATATGATTGTTATTGATAATGTTGGTACAAAATATTTGTACCACATATTGCAATTGAACTGTATGATGTTGGTACAAAAGGGGTTCTAAACATGAGCGGAAAAGAAAAAGACGAAAGTGTTTTCAAGATGCTGCAATCAGAAAGGGATCGCTGCATCTTCGTAATCGAGAAGATAAACAGCGAACTGGACAAGCTGCCGAAAGGGTCGCTTGGGCAAAGAAAAGTGAAGAGCAGTGGTAAGGAATATGTTTATCCGTGTCTGAGATACCGGGAAGGGGCGGTCGTAAAATACGAGCATCTTTCTTCCGAGAAGGCAGAAGAGATGAAACCAGCGCTTGAACGGCGGAAGAAACTACAGGCTGATCTGAGGGCCAATAAAAAGCGGGTGGCAACCCTGAATGCCATTTTGCCCAACTCTGATAAACAGGATGGCTAGCGTATTGAATATTGAATTTGAGAAAAGCCCTTTTCTACCGTCTGTTACGGGCCTCCTGCGTGAAATGAACAAAACTAGATTTTTCTCCCATGGGTTGCTCATAGGCAGCTGGCCCATGCTGGTCTATAGCGAGCACTTTTCACTTCCCTACGGCCTGGCAACTAATGACATTGACTTTGCCATCGACAATGTGGTGAGAGTCCCGGCCGCCGCTGGTGAAACAATACCACAGATGCTGGAGCGATTAGGCTATACCGCTGTTCAGGACTATTCAGGTATTGAGACGTTTCTTCAGGGAACTTTTGAAGTTGAATTCATTACTCATCGTCGTGGAGGTTCCGGGCCTCCGTCAGTTGTCATTCCACCATGGAAGATTTCTGCTCAACCGCTGCCGTTCATCGATCTGCTTTTTATCAGGCCTATAACGGTGAACATCGAAGATTTTAGTATCCGCATTCCTTCACCGGAAGCCCTTATGTTGCACAAGTTCATTGTTGCCCAACGTAGAGCGGGTAGCGATAAGGAATTCAAGAAGGAGAAGGACCTTCAGCAGTGCTCTGTGTTGGCTGATATCGTCAGGAGCGAAGAGATTGTACAAATCATCGGGGAGTACCGATTGTCAAAAGACACCCAGAAATCCATGCTCGAATCATGTGCGGCCATTGAGTATACTCTCCCGCAGTTGGGCAGTAAGTAAGATTATGGAACTGATTCTGGAACTGCAGACAGCAGGATACTGGACCAGCATTACTTTGCCGATGCTGTAGCGGGTTCGCGTCAGGATGAGAAAGCTCCTTTACCGATTTGCATGACGAAGGGCTGGATGGTGTCTTCGGAGATACCGGAGCTACCAAGATTATCCATCTGCTTGAGGAAATCGAACTGAGGGCGGCTTAGTGGTTATAGTTGACTGGTAAAACGTATGTAACAATGAGGGGAGCTAATTATTATGCAAAAGGGCAAACCAAACCGTAAATACTCCCAGGCTGGTCGTCTGCACACTATCATTCGCCTGCTTGAATCACGGCGCAGCATGACCCTGGATGAACTGGCGGAGGAGTGCGATGTGGATCGCCGCACGATCCACCGTGACCTGCACGCCGTGGAAGAGGCCGGCTATACGCTGACCAGCGAATGGCAGGAGGGCCGCAAGGTCTACAGTTTCCTGACCAAGACCCGCAATATACCTCCGATCACCTTTACCCTTAATCAGCTGATGTCGCTCTACCTGTTGCGCTCTCTGGGTGTTCACCTGACCGGCACCCCTTTCCAGTGTGAAATCGACGAGCTGTTCCGCAACATCAATGCGGTGTTGCCCGACCGCTACGCCGCCCACCTGGAGCGGATCACGCGGGTGTCCCTGCCGATTCTGCACGGAGCGCGCAACTATGCCGACTCGGCCGCCCATATCAGCGAACTGCAGCGGGCGCTGCTGCACCAGTTCCGCATCAGACTGTCCTATGCCAAAAGGGGGTTGAAAAGCTGCAGTGATTATGACCTGGATCCATACACGCTAGTGTTCAACAAGGGCGGCATCTACCTGCTGGGCTACGCGCATAACCGCAAGGACATACGACTTTTCGCACTGGAACGGATCCGCGGGGTCGAGGTAACCAAGCAGCGTTTCGAGATCATGCCGGGCTATGTGCCTGAAGATCATTTCAGCAGCGCCTTCGGGCTGGTCAACGACAAAACGCTGCCTGTGCGCGTGCGTTTTTCCCACAAAATCGCTCATGCCGTTCAGGATCGCATCTGGATGCCTAACCAGCGGGTGACGGTTGATGGCGAGGGACGGGTGACGGTTGAGTTTCTGGCTTCCGGCGAGATGGAACTGGTTTCCTGGATTCTTTCCTATGGCGCCCATGCCGAGGTGCTGGATCCGCCGGAATTGAGGCGCGAGGTCAAGCGTCAGATCCGGGAAATGCGTGAGTTCTATCGGGGCAAGGACAAGAAGGGGGATAAGCACGGACACAAACAGGATCAGCCAGCAGACGGGGCTGCGCCTGAGACGCCGCAAGAACCGGAGCCATCCCGGACAAAACACCATCAATGATAACTGACTGAAAGACCAACATGCATAATGTGAACATTAACAACCCGCCGATCAGCGATATTGTATTCGATCTGGACGGCACACTGTACGTCGCCGACGGGTTTGCCGCCACCATCAGGCAGGAGGCCACGGCCTTTATGGCCAAACTGTTGAAATGCAGCCCAGAGCAGGCCGACCGGGTCATGGCCGAAACCCGCTGCCGCCTGGCAGAGGAAAATGACTCCGTGCCCACACTCTCGGCCGCATGCAGCCGTCTGGGAGGCACCCTGCCCGACATGCACGCCTGGTTTGAAAGCTGTCTCAACCCAGAAACGCACCTGGTCAGGGATCAGCAGGTGGTGGAACTGATTGCCCGGCTGCGCCGGAAATGCGGGCTGCACATCTACACCAACAACAACCGCGTGCTGACGACACGCATCATTGACTATCTGGGTCTGAGCGGCATGTTCACCCATATCTTCACCATCGACGACACCTGGCGACCCAAGCCGGACAGGACACGGCTGGAACAGCTGCTGGCATTGACCGGTCACCCGGCGCAGCAGGTGCTGTTTGTGGGCGACCGGTACGATGTCGACCTGCGGCTGCCGGAACAGTTAGGCTGTCCGGTCTACCTGAGTCAGAACCTGGAGCAGCTGCTGCGGCTGGAAACAGTGCTGGGCTGACAACCTGCATTATTCAGCATCACCATTCAAAATTCGCATCATCACCGTTCAAGCACAAACGTCACCGGCCCGTCATTGACCAGCGCCACCTGCATGTCGGCCTGAAAAATGCCCGTGGAAACCGGCACACCCGTCCGGCGCGCAGCATCCAAAAAATATTCATAAAGCTGGCGTCCCTGATCGGGATGCGCGGCGCTGTCAAATGAGGGTCGTCGCCCCTTGTCGCAGTTGCCGGCGATGGTAAACTGGGACACTACCAGCAGGCTGCCGCCGATGTCCTGCACGGAGAGGTTCATCTTGCCACCCTCATCCTCGAAGATGCGCAGATTGGCGATCTTCTCTGCCAGCCAGTCGGCCTGCGCCTGGCCATCGCCCTTCTCCACACCCAGCAGCACCAGGATGCCGCGGCCGATCTGGCCGACAATCTGATCATCAACCGTGACGCTGGCTGAACTTACCCGTTGAATTACTGTTTTCATCGATCAACCCCTCAGTTCATATCCGCTAGTCACGCTGGCCGAAAAAATTTTTCTAAAACAACTGCTAACCACGGAGAACGCAGAGAATACACAGAAATAATTACAGAATTTTGCTTTGTTGAAGTTCACCTGTCTGGTTAAAAGTATAATTATCAACCCTCTGTTTCTGCTCAAAACTCTGTGTACACTGTGGTAAATGGTTTTATGGGTTTACACAATGTCATGACAGGATAACGCCCCCCCGGTCAACAGACACGGGTCACGGCATTACCCCTACATCAGCCCCCGCTCGACAAAGCTGAGATAATCACCATCACCGACAATGATGTGATCCAGCACCCGGATGCCCATAATCTCGCCCGATTCACGCAGGCGGCGGGTGACAGCCATATCCTCACTGCTCGGCTCCGGGTCACCGGTGGGATGGTTGTGTACCAGAATCACCGCTGCGGCATGCTCCTTGACCGCCGGGGCAAACACCTCCCGCGGATGAACGATACTCTGGTTGAGGCTCCCCTCCGAGATCTGCACCCGGCGGATGATGCGGTTCTTGCCATCCAGCAGCAGCACCAGGAAATATTCCTTGCGGCTGTCGCGGAATTCGTGGTGGAAATAGTCGAACACCTGGCGCGGGGACGTAAAACGGTCCAGCCTTTCCAGCTTGCGCCCCTGAAATCGCGAGGCCAGGGAGAAGGCGGCTTTGACCGCCGTGGCCTTGGCCAGCCCCATGCCCTTGATGACCGTGATCTGACTGATATCGGCGCTACCCAGTTCACGCAGATTGTTGTTGAAATGTTGGATGACCTCCCGTCCCAGATCAATCGCGCTTTTACCGGTGACTGTATCGCCGGTGCGGATAATCAGCGCCAACAGTTCCGCGTCGCTGAGATTCTCTGCGCCGCGTTTATACATCTTCTCCCTTGGCCGCTCATCCTCGGGCCACTGTTTGATACCGCCTCCCATGGATTTAAGCCTCCATTCGTACCGCACCGGTAAATAGCACTACCACAGCGGAAAAGTTAACCACTTCACATCTACAGCTATCG
>Ga0116183_1001030_pt1 | contig 32323 bp, 28 predicted proteins | sample AD_UKC078_MetaG_FD_89753 | JGI IMG/M metagenome (GOLD analysis project Ga0116183, IMG submission 89753) | Active sludge microbial communities of municipal wastewater-treating anaerobic digesters from USA - AD_UKC078_MetaG | ecosystem: Engineered > Bioreactor > Anaerobic > Digestate | place: USA...
ATCTAGAAGTGAGAAGCGAGATTTCTACAGGCGAGGTTTTTCTAGCTTCTAGCCTCTCGCTTCTAGCTTCTGTTTTTCCCAGTCACGGTCGTTGCGGGGATGACAAGCGCATAGTTTTTAGAGTCGCCCTGAATTTGCTGATTTTTCAGAGGTTACTAGTATTCAAACCAAAGCGATCCCCCCCTCTAACACTTAAAGCTATATATTATTTCTATTGAATTCACAGTCTATGTCGCATAATTGAGCGCCTCCGCGATATGATCCTCATGATGCGACTAAATGGGATGGCTGTACGCATCGCCTCACATGCGATTCTCGAAGTATCGCTCTCTATCGTCTGAGGCTGCTGAAGAACGCCCACTTGATTATCCGGGGTCTCTGATATAGTCCATCCCCATGCGAAAACTGGCCGCGACCATTGTCATCATGCTGATAGCCTCATGCGGTGGAAGCGGATTAGATCCGTATCCAAATGATGTGCCGACCCATTCGCCCCCGCTGATAACCAGAATAGATCCCGAGAGCGCATCCCCCGGGGATACCGTAACGATATATGGCTTGGGTTATTCCATCATCCCCGCATACAATCTGGTTACCTTTGGCTCCGTATCCGCAGTAGCCGATTCCTATGATTTTCTCGACCCGGGCAGCGACGGCGAATTCGAGATTTTAACCGTGGTCATCCCTGATGATGTGGAGGCAGGGATCAACCCCGTCATGGTGACGGTCCACCGGATCACCAGCAATGATGATGTATCGATAGACATAATTCCATGAAAGAAAAAATACAGAAAATTTTCTCCGATGAACTGTCGATGACGGCCAAGCTCTCAGATCTTGTCAAACTGCATGGAGACGCCTCTTACAGAATATATTACAGGGCACGCCTCACCGATGGATCCACCCTCATAATAATGCAGATGCCCGAGGGAATATCATCTGCTTCCGAAGAGATCACAAACTCCGGAATCGTCGTCAAAGAACTCCCCTTTATCGACGTCTCAAAATATCTCTCCTCCATAGGCGTAAACGTCCCAAAGATTTTCAGATACAGCGATGCCGACAAGATGATGATACTTGAAGACCTTGGCGATGAGCTATTGGCCTCATACCTGCAAAAATCCGAACCTGAAGAAGCGATGGCCATGTATAAAAATGCGGTGGCCCTCCTGTGCTCTCTTCAGAAAAAAAGCGCCGAGATGCCTGACAAATCCTGTATAGCTTTTCGAAGATCCTTCGATAGCAATCTGCTCAACTGGGAGTTTGATCACTTTCTTGAATACGCGATTCAAAAAAGAGGCATAGAAGTTGACCCGGCAGATGCGGAAATGTTCAGAAGGGAAACGCGCACTATAACAGACAAGATTCTAAAGATGTCATATGGATTCACGCTCCGCGATTATCAGAGCAGGAATATAATAATACGCGATGACACTATGCATCTCATAGACTTTCAGGACGCCCTGATGGGGCCGTCCCTCTACGACCTCGTTTCGCTCACCAGAGATTCCTATGTAAAACTGTCGGATGAAGAACTCGAAGAACTCATAGCCTATTACGCTGAAAAATCGCACCGCGATATCGGCGAGGTAATCAAGGAGTTCAACATGATAACCGTCCAAAGGAAGATGAAGGATGCCGGAAGGTTCGTCTACATCGATCAGGTAAAGAAAAATCCGGGATATCTGAAATTCATTCCCAACTCCGCAAACTACGTGGCAAAAGCCCTGTTACAGATGCCGGAACACGCTGACCTAGCAAGGTTCATTGAAAAATATCTGCCGGAGCTAAAGGGATGAAAAATAAAAACCGAATAGATTCAGCAGTGCTTCTAGCTGCCGGACTGGGTACGAGGCTGAGCCCTCTTACGTTAAAGACTCCTAAGCCCCTTCTCAATCTCGACGGATGCACTCTCATAGATCATCAGCTCAGATATCTGAAAAAAAACGGGTTCAAGACGGTGGCAATAAACATTCATCACCTCCCAGAGATGATAAAAAATCACGTCGGAGACGGATCCAGATACGGGCTGAGCATACTCTACTCCAGGGAGACACATATACTCGGCACTGGAGGCGGCATTAAAAAAGCATGCGGATATTTAAGTTCAGACAATGTCCTGGTCTTAAATTCCGATATTCTTATCAATCTGAACCTCGAAAAATTCGTCGAACGACATCTCCTATCAAACGCAATTGCAACGATGGCGCTCAGAAAACTTCTGCCGGGGGAAAACTACACCGGGATATCCGTAGATACAGATGGCTTTGTGAGCTCAATAGGAGATGGATCTTACTCATTCACCGGAATTCACATAGTGGGGAAAACCCTCCTCGAATCGCTTCCTCCGGCAGGATCGGAGTCGTGCGTAATATCCGATGGATACAAAAAGATTTTATCAGGTGGCGGTAAAATAGCATCGGCAATCCATCATGGATACTGGAAAGACATCGGCACTCACGCAAGCCTCAAAGAAGCCGAGGAAGATATATCAAGGGGAAAATTTGAAATGATCAAGGAATGATGCATTTCAGAAGCGGACCCACCTCTATCTTTATAACCTTGGCCTTTTCCGGAGCGTGGTCTCCGTCTATCGTGTATGCCATAGGCTCGTCGAACTCCATCACCACTTCGCTGCCCATCTCATCGACATAATGCTCAGAGTTTGCAGGTTTTGCCAGGAGGGCCCTGTGAAATGTTTTCACGAGCTGCATTCCCGTACATGATATCCCCACAAACTGGAATTTCCCGACCTCAGACGCCCCTCTGTAGAGAGGCCGGAAGTTAAAGCCCAGTGTCTGCATCGTCCCCGAAAATATCATCATGTAGTTTTTAAAGGGCTGGAGCTTTCCATCTATGTAGATTCTCGCATTAAATCTCTCGACCAGCATCTGCGCCATACGTCCGTTCACCAGGGAAGAAAGCGATGCCTTTACAAGGAGCGCCATTCCGCGCGCAGGAGTCGGACCACCTTTGACATTTTGATACACATCTATGAACCTCTCTATCAATCCCATGCCGAGAAGAAATCCGTAGGATCCGTTGACCCTTATCATATTTATATCAACTTCTCGGAAGCTCTCACCATTGTGATATTTTATAATCAGATCAGAAAGTATTTTTTCCGGGCGACCCTGAATACCTAACTGCCAAGCAAGGTTGTTCATGGTGCCCCCGCGGAGAATTGCGATCTTCGGAAGGGGTTTTTCTCCATAGACCTCGATAAACGCGCTGAGCGTCTTGTGATTTGTGCCATCGCCTCCGGAGATACCAAGTATCTCTATATCGCGTTCCTTGAACTCCTTGGCCAGATACTTGACATGGTCAAGCGTGTCCGTGGAATAGCACGAGCCCTTATCGCCGACGATAAAACCGAACTGCCTGATCCTGTCCGGATTTCTCTTATTGGATCTCGAATATGGATTTAAAATAACACCTATGCCAGGCATCTTCATTCGCTCCGTTTAGGTTTGTTTGGTCTTCGCCTGCCTCTTCCAAAACGCGGGCGACGTCTCTTACCGCCGGATGGCCTCGAAGTTGCGTCTGGCTTTGCGGCATCTCCCTGAGATGTGGCCGACAATGGAGCAGCAGAGACAGTTTTAGGTTGTTCATCCGTTTTCTTCGGTTGAATCTTCTTCCTCTTCATGTAGGTCTGAACGAGAAAACTGGCCACCTGAGATGGTTTTGTCCCGACGCCAAATCCGGCATCAAAACCCAGTTTTAACCCTAGGGCGTGATCTATTCTCGGTCCTCCAACTATAAGGATACAGTCCTTTGAGAGACGGGAATCCGCAACGGCTTTCTTTTTGAATTCCTTTAGATTTTCCAAATGGCTGTCGCGCTGTGTAACAACCTGGGAGATCAAGATCGCATCGGCCTTGAGTTCAACAGCTTTTTCTATCAGCTGGTCGGATGTTATCTGGCTGCGGAGATTGTGCGCCTTGAAAAGAGGGTATCTTTCGAGGCCGTAATCCCCCGCAAAGCCTTTCATGTTCATGATCGCATCAATACCTACCGTATGCGCATCGCTCCCTATGGCAGCCCCTACAACAACTATCGGCCGAGTGATATTTGCGCTCATGTAGTTTTTGAGATCATCATAATGCATAAACGACGTGTCGACCTTGGGGACTTTCACCTTGGTGAAATCGACCGACCTTCTGGAGCGGCCATAAACTATAAAGTGGGAAAAGCCGTCCCCCATCGACTCCATCGTCGCTACTGAAACTTTTTCAAGCCCTATCTGCTCGATATATCTCTTCGCAGCTTCTTTGGCCTCCGGAGAAGCGGAAACAGGAAGTGTGAATGATAGTTGTATGGCTCCATCATCGAGGCGATCTCCGTATGCCTTCAATTTCTTTTTATTAACCTTTAGCATCAGACCGAGCCCTCCTTCAGCAGATCGAGAACAGGATTGAAGTAGCGCCTGTCCTTCTGGAAAACACCGGAAAGGCCCTTGCCGCCATCCTCAGCCCTTTCTATCTCAGCGAACATGCCCTTTGAGATAGCCTTCATCAGCCCGGCCTCCTCTATCTTTCTGAGATACTTGTGGGTGTTGTCCAGTACGGTATGGGCTCGACGCGCTATTTTCCCATTCGGATTGAACGATATCTCGTCCCCTATATTACGACAGTTCTGGAAGATATAATTGGCGTTCCTGAGCGCCCAAAATCTATCCTGAAGATGAGGATTGTGCATCGCCTCGGTGGGAATGCCGAGGAGTTGAATGGATTGTTCCGTAATTATTCCACACACGTTGAACATGGCGTCCTGAACATTGCCCATGAATATATCGCCGGTCATGTGTTTGGTCGGCGGCATGAATTTAATCGGTGAGCGCGGAAATATTTCCCGTACCATCTGGGCCTGAGCCAACTCGTAAAGAAAACCATTCTCTATGGTTGGGTCCATCTCGAACGCATGGCCAAGCCCCATGAGTTCAGGTTTCAAATGCGCATTATGTGCAAACCGCTCGTTGATGAACTGGCTTGCGAAGACGTGATGCGCATTTCTGTAGGCATCTGTCGTAGTGAGATAGTTATCCTCTCCAGTATTGATTATTATGCCGGACCTGGCACAGATAAGCCTCGAGAAATATTGGTCGACGAATGTGCGCTTCATGTTGATGTCCCTGAACAAAATCCCATACATGGAATCATTGAGCAGTATATCGAGTTTTTCAAAGGCGGCCATTGCCGCTATCTCTGACATGCAAAGTCCGGAAGAATAATTTACTAGCCGGACGTATCTTGAAACCTTCTTTGAAGCGTCGTCGAGAGCCTTTCTCATCACCCTGAAATTTGCCTGCGTAGCCAGCGTTCCTCCGGATCCCTCGGTGGAAATTCCATCCGGAACATAATCGAGCAGCGACTGCGCCGTAGTTCTTATCACGGCTATTATATCCGCCCCGCACTCGACAGCGGATACCGCCTGTGCGCAGTCATCGTAGATATTCCCAGTTGCTACTATGAGATATTTCCACGGCTGCAAAGGTTCCGACAAACTTTCTTTTACACGATCCCTGGAAATTCTTGCATTATCAAGGCGCGAAATCCCTTCCAAAGCCATCTTCCTGCCGACGGCCAACACTTTCTCCGCCGGCACTTCCGGAATATCCTCGAGCTTGACCTGATCAGTAGCCAGCTTTTTTGCAAGCTCCTTCGCTGACAGACCGGTATGAACTACAGCCCTGGCAAACCACCACGCGATCCCAAGCCTCATCCTGTCTTTGTCAAGCCTATCGACTATGAGATTTACATGCGGCATTTCCATATGCGCATCTTCGACGCCGAATATTCTCAAAACCGACCTCTCCACAGAGGTCGTCGAATGCCTATCGATGTATTTCTGAACCGGAGAAACTATTCGCGCAGCTATATCCCTACAGCTGTCTATCTTATCCCTGTCTAAATTTAGCTTCCTGTATGTCATTAAAAGATCCTCACTGTTTCTTCATATTTGCGGCTTGAGAGTTACGCGCTTTCCATCGACCAGCTCTATGTATCCGAGATTTTTGCCCTGCTCGGACTTGAGCCCAGCAGCTATTTTTTCCGCCGTTGAACAGGAACAATCCCTTTCCCTCGGATTTGTATAGCTGCTCATCAGCCCCCGGTAATTTCTCATCACCGCTCTGTCGTCGGTAAGGGTCAGGAGATAATTCGGCATTATAGGTATTTTTCCGCCGCCGCCCGGAGCATCTATCACGAAGGTTGGAAGAGCCAGACCGGAGGTATGCCCCCTCAGATACTCCATTATCTCAAAACTCTTTGAAACCGGAGTCCTGAAATGTTCTATCCCTTCTGCTAGATCGCACTGATAGATGTAATACGGGTGCACCCTCATCTTCAGAAGCTCATGCATCAGTTTTTTAATTATGCGAGGATCCGAATTGATTTTTCTAAGCAAAACGGACTGATTATGTATAGGAATACCGGCCGAAAGTATCCTGTCGCACGCCTCGACAGCCTGGACCGTCGCCTCGTAAGGGTGGTTAAAATGCGTCATGAAAAATATCGGCTGATATTTCGACAGCATCTCAACATATTCTTTCGTCACTCCCATGGGAAAAACGCAGGGCATCCTGCTGGCGACACGTATGATCTCGACGTGCGGAATCTTTTTCAACTGCGCCACTATCCTCTCGAGCATCTCCACCGGAAGCATCAGCGCATCGCCGCCTGAAAGGATTACGTCCCTGACCTCGCTATGTTCCTTGATGTAGGCTATCGCCTTGTCATGTTCCACCTGCAGTTGTTTGGAACTCTTGTCGAGGATATGTCTTCTGCGCGTGCAGAAGCGACAGTACATCGAGCATACCTCCGACACCAGAAAAAGCACCCTGTCAGGATAGCGGTGCACGAGTCTGGGGACCGGGGAATCGGCATCCTCTGCCAGAGGGTCTAGAAGATCTCCGGCGCAGGTGTCCAGCTCCTCTATCTTTGGAATGGCCTGTAATCTTATCGGACACTCCGGGTTCTTATCGTCTATAAGAGATATGTAGTACGGGGTAAGCTGCAATTTGGACTGCTTCAACGTCTTTTCGATATCGGATCGCTCGCCGGGGGAAAGATCCACGACCTTGGAAAGGGTATCGACATCGGTGACCAGATTCTTCAGCTGCCAGCTCCGGCTGTTCCAATCTTCCGGAGAGACATCCTTCCAAAGTTTTATTCTTCGATAGTATTTTGGATCGTTTGAGTTGATCATGAGGTCTCCATCCTCTTTCAGCTGTGAAAGAATCAGGTGAATCGCCTGTCGAACCAGGCCTTGACGGCTGCGTTTTGCCTATAAACATCGATCGTAAAATCGACATGCCCTGGCGCATATCCATTGCCTATTATCATATCCACATCCATTCCAACCCCCTCAGCCCCCAGCGCCGCCTTCTGGAAGCTGGTAGCCATATTAAAAAAATATATTTTTCCACCCTGTTTGCACGCAAGCACCGACGACAACTCGGTCCCTTCCACGTTGGCAGTATTGATGATCAAGTCGCACATCCTGCCGCCGGTCAATGAAGCGACGCCATCCAGTATCTCAGTAGGCCTCAGTGCATCCGCGACGAAGACCTCGTCCGCTATTCCCAGTCCTTTGAAAATTTCTGCATTCGATTTGCTGAAGTCGGTCGCGATCAGCTTACAGTTCTCGCCCAGCTTCTGCCTGATTGCGGCCGCACAAAGTATTCCGGCCTTGCCGGTTCCTATTATGCAAATAGTATCGCCGGGCTTTACCAACCTGTCAGCCTGTGGGGCAGCCCCGGCCACATCGAGAAGGGCTAGGCAGACTCCGAGATCGATCGCGGGTGGAATCCTCGCCAGTACGCCGGAATCGAATAAAATGGCCTTTCCTTCTATCTCTATCTGCTCGCTATCCTTTACGCATACGATCCTGTCTATCTGTAGGGGGGTAAGCGTAAGCGAAACGAGGGTGCAGACATCATTTCCCACCTCAAGGCTAGCAGAGTTGGAATACTTTGGCCCCATCTGAGAGACCTTGCCGAGGAGCATCCCGCCCGATCCGGTAACAGGATTCATCTGCTTTCCCATTTTCTCAACATTTTCAAGAACCTGTCTGGCAACACCATCATGCCCCTCGCCGGATGCAAGCATCTGCCGAAAGGATGCCGAATCTATATTGAGGGTTCTGACATCTATAAGAATTTCATTGTCGTATATGGGAAGTGAATTATCGACCTTAGTCGCGGCCTGAGGAAGGGCTCCATCCGGAGAGATCACCCTGTGCCTTCCATACCTGTCGCCGCCGCTTCTGTAATTAATCATTTAATATTCTCTAGTTCTGTTGATTGGAGGATCGTTTAATCAGAAGAATAGTTCCAAGTCAATCGAACGCTGCTTTTTGGAACACTGATATTGAAGGGCATACAAGGATAAAACTACAGCAGATTCAACTGGTTAGATGGAATGGGGGGATTTTCACGGCGATCGGAGGATGGCACCAGCCTCCCATCGGACGATACCCTCTGACCGCAACGGGCACACCAACGCGAACCATCGAGCCTTCGCCTCATTCGGGAAGATTTGCACCTCGGACACCTGCATTTATCTATGCTGACCTGTTTCATGGTATGCGGATGCACATAACCCAGCATCTAGAACATTATCAACCCAAAAATCAATTTTTCGTAATGATCAAAAAATCAGCATTGCTCTCACTTGTAAGGAATGAAAAAAGAAAAGGCCCTCCCTGCAAAGGCGAGGGCCTTTCCCAAAAAATATAAAATTATTTCTTGTTTAGCTTTTTTCTCTTCACATAGGACCATAGTTTTTTCGTCATGGCGCTAGGAGCGATAGGCGTCTTGCCAAAAACGTTCTCTACGGAATCATTGCAGCCCTTGAAGTTGATGGTGTAACCGCCGAAAGCTTTCTTGGAGCCCTTCCTCTTGCTAGTTCTCTTTACCTTCCTCTTGGTAGCTTTTTTCTTCTTCACTACTCTTTTTTTCTTCTTCACCGTCTTTTTCTTTTTCGCTACTTTCTTTTTCTTCTTCACTACCTTTTTCTTCTTTGCTACTTTCTTTTTCTTCTTCACCATAATTCCCTCCGAAATTCTGGGCGCGCTCCTGACTAGGGAACTTGCGCCTAAGTTGACAACATTCCTGCAACTGACAATTTTTATATCAGATTAAGTCATAAAAAAAAATAAAAAAATCGCGCCCAAATAGGGCGCGATTTTTCATCCCGCTCGTAAAAACAGCTAAAAAACGATCAAATTTTTGAGAGCCAGTGTTTGTAATAGTCGTCTTTGCCTCTAACTATATCGAAGTACGCCTTTTGGAGACGCTGCGTTATGGGTCCAGGCTTGCCAGTGCCTATCGGGCGATCATCGACTTCCCTCACAGGAGTAACCTCGGCAGCCGTACCTACCACAAAAACCTCGTCACAAAGATAGACGAAGTCCCTTGTGAACTTATCCTCGCGCACCTCCATGTTCATGTTTCTCGCAACGTGGATTATCGTGTCCCTAGTGATCCCTGGAAGGATAGGAGAAGTGATTGGAGGAGTTATTATTACACCATCTTTCACGACGAAGATATTTTCACCGGTGCCCTCCGCCACATAGCCCATCGTATCGAGCATTATGGCCTCCTGATATCCACCGGCTATCGCCTCCCTCTTGGCCAGAATTGAAGTCGTGTACTGACCGCATATTTTGCCTTGAACCATTCCGACATTGACGTGGTGCCTGTTGAAAGAAGATATCTTGGCTCGAATGCCGTTCTCAAGAGCCCCTTCGCCTAGATAGGCTCCCCACTCCCTCGCAACGATCGCAGCTCTAGTCCGGTTCACAGCAGCGAGGCCGAAAGAGCCCGCATCGCAGTACATTATCGGACGCAAATAGCATTCGTCGAATTCGTTTACCTTGACTGTCTTGATGTGCGCATCAATGAACTGTTCCAATGTAAATGGATTGTCCATCTTGAGTATCTTCAACCCGTTGAACATTCTTTGAGCGTGTTCTTTCAGACGAAAGATCGCGGAGCCCCCAGATGCGAGCTTGTAGCACCTTATTCCCTCAAAGGTCCCGAATCCGTAATGAAGGGTTTGGCTCATAACAGAGACCCTTGCATCGCTGTTGTCCACAAACTCTCCATCCATCCAAATCTTTTTACCTTCTCTAGTCATGATTCCTCCGTATTAGATTTCCTGCGTTTATGGAACGCCTGAGACTTAGCACCGAAGGCAAGAAAGGCAACCTCAAAATCTCGAAGCTATTTCGGAGATAAATGTCAATTTTTCCTTATTGTAAGCTTGGTCCCCGGCTTGACGCTCGACGGATCTCCGAGGTTATTCCATCTCTGTATATCTGCTATAGAAACTCTATGCATTCTGGCAATTCCCCAGAGCGTATCACCCGATTTGACGTTGTAAACCAGATCCGGAGTGAGCTCGGCAACTTCTAATTTTTCTTCTGTGGGGTGCGCCATAGCCTCTGGAGCGGGAGATGCGGAAGCGACAACGATCTGCTTCGGAGGCGCGCTCTTTGCGACACCTACGTACACAGGACTCGACGATCCTTTTATCTTTATTTTGGTTCCAGCCCTCAGAGTACGTGGATTTTTTATAGAATTCCACTTCATCAGATCAGAGGTAGAAACCTTGTGCCTGTTTGCTATTCCGCCCAACGTCTCACCCGGCTTTATCGTGTATGTGAAAAAACTTTCGGAATTAGATGAATCATTTTGTGTGATACTCGCCACAGACGGTATCGATGCGCTCGGCTCTACATCCTGAACAGACTCGGCCGCAAAGGTTTCAGATGGGGAAGATGACGGAACCTCTTTCGATACCGCCCGGGAAGCAAGGCTCAACTTCTGCCCCGCCCTAAGCTTTGACGGGTCGTCTATGCCGTTTATCTCCATCAAATTTTTAACAGAGGTCCCGTATTTACTCGCTATGGCACCAAGGGTGTCCCCTCTAGCCACGATATGAACGCTGACTGAAGCGTTTCCAGACTGACGAGGCGATGATGATGCGGGAGATTCCGACGAGGCGGTTCTGACATCGACGTAGAGCTTCAGCTTCTGGCCTGCACGTACCATAGCTTTCTTGTTGAGGTTGTTCCAACTCTTGAGTTGTGAAACAGTCACCCCGTGTTTAGAGGCTATCGCGCCTGCCGTCTCTCCAGCTCTGACAACATGAAAAGACATTTTTTTCGTCGATGACGACGATTTACTTGACGAAGAATCATTGGCGGCAACAGCCGCTGCCGCGACACTGCCTTTCACAGGAATAGTCAAAGTCATTCCTCTTTTGAGATGACCATGACGATTTATATTGTTTGCAACAGCGACAGCATTTATAGAAACCTTGTAACGCTTGGCAATCTTACTGAGGGTATCTCCCTTTTTCACGATATGATGTACTATACGAACTCTTTCTTCCCGTGGAATGGCAGCATATTTTTCACCAAAACTCTCGCTGGTTCCCTTGGGGATTCTTATCTCGGTAGGACCTGAGGGAGGAGTTACACCCCCTACCAAATGAGGATTGAGCCACCTTATTTCCTCAATATCGGAATTAGAGCACTTTGCGATAACATTGAGATCCGTTTGGCTATCCAAGAGATAAGTATCAAAATCGAGAGGGGCGTGATATTCAATATTGGTGAATCCAAATTTTTCCGGCATTTTTGCTATTATTGCCGCAGCTATAAACTTCGGAACATAATCCCTCGTCTCTGCTCGCAATGCATTGCGATCATCAGCCATCACCCAAAAATTTTTGCTGCCTGTTATGCTAATGGCCTTTTTGACGCGTCCGGGTCCGGCATTGTACCCTACCATGGCCAGATACCAATCCCCATAATCCTTATAAAGATCCCTAAAAAGCCTGGCCGCAGCCCTTGTCGCCTTGTAGGGGTCCCTTCGTTCGTCAACCCAGTCGTCGGATGAAAGGCCGTACATCTTACCGGTCGATCTTATAAACTGCCACAACCCTGCCGCATGGGCCCTCGAATAAGCGTGCGGGCTGAAACCGCTTTCGATAAGCGATATGTACACCAAATCCTGAGGAAGTCCCTCCTCCTTTAGAATCTGGCGCATCATCGGTATGTACCGCCCGGACCTCTCGAGATAGAGCTGAAATCTCTTTCGCCCCGCCCCCTGAAAATATTCCACCCATGCGATGACGCGGTCGTTCACCTCTATGGGAATATCGAATTTTGGAAGAGTCCCGGGCTCGCCGCGGAGAAGGCGGGAGGCGTCCATGGATGATCTGCTTCTTTTTCCATCAGCACACCCCGATAGGGCAGCTACGGAAATGATAGCTAGAAAAATGGTCAGGGTCCTGCATGCTATGGATTTCATCATTATCACCCGTCTATAATGTGACTGCATTATAGCCCATCTAAAGAGGCGATGTCAAAAACGGGACGAAAGCGAAACTTTTCTCGGAATGGAATATACCGACTGTTCGCCCTCGCCCCGCCTTAGAATATTAGTTCAATCAATCCGCCTGTTTGCGCAAGAATGTAGGAATGTCATACTCATCATTTTGAAACTCCAACACTCCGATATCGCGCGTAAGCTCTCTGAAATCTCCTCCAATCTCCTCCTGCTTTGATGCAGATCCGAGGGAGCTTACTGAAAACGCATTTGAAGATGGAGAATGCCTCGTAGCGCCGGCTGGATACGATGAAATGGGCTTCACCATGACCGGAGCCGGAGAGAGAGTCGGCTGCGATACCTGCTCCGGCTGAACGTTCACCGCCGGAATCTTCACAGAATTCGCCTGAGCGCTTATCCCGTAAGAGGTGGAAGTGGCCACCGCAGGCCTTGCAACTCTCGCAAGCGGTTTGTTGAACCCGGTCGCTATGACTGTTACGCGAACTTCATCCTTCATCTTGCCGTCGATGACGGCGCCGAAGAGGATATTGGCATCCTCGTGAGCCTCCTCCTGGACGAGTTTCGAGGCTTCGCTGATTTCGTGAAGTGTCATATTTTCGCCGCCAGTGATATTGATCAATATGCCAGTGGCTCCCTTGATCGATGTATCCTCAAGCAGGGGTGAGGAAATGGCCTTCGTAGCCGCATCCAAAGCCCTGCCTTCGCCGACCGAAGATCCTGTCCCCATCAGTGCCATTCCCATCTCGTTCATCACCGTTCTCACATCGGCAAAATCGAGGTTGATGAGGCCGTGAACGACAATCAAGTCGGATATTCCCTTAACGGCCTGATGCAGGACCTGATCGGCCTGTTTGAATGCGTCGAGAACCGTCATGTCGCTGGAGACAACTTCTAGAAGTTTTTCATTGGGAATGGTGATTAGCGTATCCACCGCACCCCTCAGTTCAGCAATCCCGCGATCGGCCTGAAGAGAACGATGCCTTCCTTCGAAAGTGAAAGGCCTTGTCACTACGCCGACTGTAAGCGCGCCGAGCTCTTTCGCTATCTTCGCAATCACCGGTGCACCGCCGGTTCCGGTTCCGCCTCCCATCCCGGCTGTGATAAAAACCATATCCGCACCTTCGAGATATTCGGCTATCGCCCTCTGATCTTCGAGGGCCGCATTTTTGCCGACATCCGGGTTGGCTCCAGCCCCGAGGCCCTTCGTAAGCTCGCGGCCGATCTGGATTTTAGTTGGGGCGAGGCTGGCCCTCAGGCACTGCATGTCCGTATTGGCTGCTATAAAATCGACTCCGTCGATGCCGCACTCAACCATGGTATTAACCGCGTTTCCACCGCCGCCTCCTACGCCTATCACCTTTATCTTAGCATTCTGAGAGTGTTTTTCTATTAGTTCGAACATAATTCCTCCATTTCAATTTCAATGGTTAATTGGTGAAGCCGCGGTTAAAAAATTTCCCCCAGCCATTCCCTCATTCTGCCTATCACCTTGGTGTGAACATTGCGCTCCTTGACCTTGAAGCGCTTGTCCTGCCTTTCGGCGTTGGCACCTGACATCACGAGGCCCACACCTGTAGCGTACATCGGATATTTAACAACATCCACCAGACCGCCTATCTTTTTTGGGATTCCCTTTCTGACCGGGAGGTTGAATACCTGCTCGGCAAGAGCATCGGAGCCATCGAGCATGGAAGTTCCTCCGGTGACAACAATGCCGGCGGCTATCATCTCCTCATAGCCGGATCTGACTATTTCCTTCTGAACAAGGGTAAAGATCTCCTCCATCCTCGGCTCCAAAATCTCAGCGAGTATCTGCCTTGAGAGAACTCTCGGCACCCTTCCCCCAACCGAAGGCACCTCTATCGTCTCATCCTTGTGGACGAGCCCGGCTGTACAGCATCCGTACCTCTGCTTGATCTTCTCGGCCTCGTGAGCGGGAGTTCTGAGACCTACTGCGACGTCGTTGGTCAGATGGTGCCCCCCCAACGTGAGAACGGCCGTATAAACTATCGACCCGCCTGAATAAATCGCTATATCGGTGGTACCTCCACCTATATCGACGAGGGCCACGCCGAGCTCCTTCTCATCGGGCGACAAGACTGCCTCGGACGATGCGAGCTGTTGCAGAACTATGTCATTGACGTTGAGTCCCGCCCTGTTGCAGCACTTTATTATGTTCTGTGCTGAAGTTACCGCGCCTGTAACTATGTGAACTTTCGCTTCCAAGCGAACCCCGCTCATTCCAACAGGATCCTTCACGCCATCCTGATCATCGACGATGAACTGTTGAGGAATCACGTGAATGACTTCGCGATCAAGAGGGATAGAAACCGCTTGTGCGGCATCTATCACCCTATCGACATCGGAAGAACAGACTTCCCTGTCTTTGATGGCAACTATACCATGACTGTTGATTCCCTTGATATGGCCACCGCCTATCCCGGCAAATGCGCTGGTTATTTCGCACCCGGCCATAAGCTCGGCCTCCTCGACCGCCTTCTTGATCGATGAGACAGTGCTCTCTATGTTTATTACGACTCCCTTTCGCATCCCTTTTGAAGGGTGTGTTCCGATCCCGACGATGTCTATTCCGTCATCCGTGACTTCGCCGACGATCGCGCAAATCTTGGTGGTACCTATGTCGAGGCCTACCACCAAATCATCCCTCTTAGCCATTTCCTTCCCCCTCTCTCTCGTGCATGAACCCAAAGGATTTGAACTATCGTTATTGCATCACAGCACAAGTCTTTTGAGCTCATGACGTCTGGTAACTTACTATCAACCTCCCCGGCTCATTAGCCAGTATGTATGTGATCCGCCCTGTCCGTTTCATCACGGCATCACCCATCCTTTCGAGTTTTGCCATCTGTTCTTCGAAGGCGGCGTGTCCGAAGAGAATCTGCATCGGAGAATTTTCAGTCACTACCGATATCCCCTTGATCTCGTCATAGTTTACCTCCGAAACTCCAAATTTGGACCCCATCGCGGAGGACTCGAACGTTTGAAGAAGTCCGAGCATCCGCAAAAGGGCCTCTTCATGAACGGCATCCATACGTCCGTTCTCGTCTACGATCAAGCCGGTAAAAACCGGATAGTTTTTGTGGTCACCTTCCTCCAGGGGTTTGAAGACTTCTCCATACTCATCGACCATGAATATAGTTTCTCCGGACACGAGGGCCCTAGGGTTATGCTCCTCTACGAATATATAGAGCGTATCCGGGAGCCCCCTTCTGACAGCTGCATTTCTAACCCATGGATTTTCACGAAGCCTCTCGTGTATCACTTCCATCGAAATCCAAAACATATTATCGCCTCTGGAAAGCTGCGATATCGAAACTATTTCACCCGAGGAGAGGTGTTTGAATTTTCCCTCTACTACTACGTTGTCTATAGCAAAGGTATCTCCGAAACAGACCAACCTGTACAACCCATAGAGGGAGGCAAGGCCAGCCATTACGATCGCAAGCGATATGAGAATGCGCTCGAGTTGACGCAGTCGGCGCACCCACTGCCTGCGCTTCTTTACCGTCTGCCTTTGTTTGAATATACTCATCCAAATTTCCCCATCAAACTGTAATTTTCAGCGAAGCGCTTTCCAAAAGCTCCTCGCATACGTCACCAAAAGAAAACCCGGAATAAGCCGCAGCCTTTGGAACGAGGCTAAGCTCGGTCATGCCAGGAATCGTATTTATCTCGAGGAAATATGCCTTGCCTTCCGTATCTATTATATAGTCGGCGCGCGCAGTACCGCGACATTCTATCGCAGAGTATATCTTCTCGCTCCAACCCTGTATCTGCTTCGCACATTCACGCGATATCCTCGCAGGAACTATGTACTCGGTCATGCCCTTTGTGTATTTTGAGGCAAAATCGTAAAATCCACATTTAGGTTCTATCTCGAGAGGTTCGAGCGCCTTCCCGTTCAAAACTCCCACGGTAACCTCAATTCCTTTCACATATGATTCTACCAATATTTTGTCGTCGGAAACAGAGGCCGTGCCTATCGCGCCTTTGAGCTCTTCATGCGAATTCACTATGGTGACATTTATGGTGGATCCCTCGCGCGACGGCTTTACTATTACTGGAAGAGGGATATTGAGCGAAGATACGAATTCGTCCAGGTCATCGTTTCCGGCCCTGAACAAAGCATGCCCCGGCGTTCTGATTCCGAGTCTCGATGCGAGCATGTTGCAAACATCCTTGTCCATTCCCACCGAAGAAGCCAACACTCCTCCGCCGGTGTAGGGAATCTTTAGCATCTCGAGAAGTCCCTGAACGGCACCATCTTCGCCGTACTTGCCATGAAGAGCTATCAGCACGGCGTCCGGCCTGATATTTCTCAGGGCATCGACCAGGTCGAAACCGTCAACTAGATCGAGTTCGGAAACATCGTATCCAATCCCCTTTAGGGAATTGGCTATCGCCGCGCCCGTCCTCAGAGATATCTCGCGCTCCCTGGAGATACCGCCCTTCAAGACGACTATTTTTTTATCTTTCCATCTTCGGCTGCTCATACTCTCTCCGTCATTCCACCTTTCCAAAAAGCCTTATCCTCGTCGCGAGGGCTATGCCGCTATCCTGTCTCACCCTGTCGCGGATCAGATTCATTATGACCCTGACATCCTTCGCGGTGGCGCCCCCCTCGTTTATTATCGAATTGGCGTCTATCGGCGACACCCTGGCTTTGCCTATCCTTACACCCCGCAGTCCCGAATCTTCCACAAGCTCCCTGGCAAGCATTCTGCCCTGATCCTCAAAAACATGGAATATGTACCCTGTAGAACCGGAAGCCACTTCTGCATGCCTCTTTTCTATCTCATCAACTCTTTTGGCTATCTCGGCGATATCCCCTTTGCTCATCTTGAATAGAACCTTCGTTATACATGATGTTGAAGGTATTTTCACTCTCAAATCGGAATCAGCCTGTTTGTTTTTTATCGTAAGCTCCCTCTGTTCCTTGTTGATGATCGTAGTTTCAACCACGCTCTTGGAAATCTTATCCCCGTTGGAGAGGCTGACGTCGCTTGAAACGCATCCGCCTACCGTTCCTTCGTAAAGCAACAGGTCTTCCAGACCGAAAAATCCTTTCTCCACGCAAAACCCAATCAACTTTCTGACGCTGGTCGCCGCCCCGGCTAAAATCAAAACTTCGTTCTCTGATTCAGAGACGAGCTCGACAGAGTCGAACTGTTCAGCAAGCCGAATCAAGAGGCCCGAGACTCCACTCTCCCTGACGATCGTCTTGCTGCAGCTTCCAATGAATGAATATTCGACATCGTTTTCAACCGCCCAGCGAATGACATCCTTGAGCGCGGCTGTATCGCATACCGAAACGAGGGCCTCTGCAATTCCCGATGCGGCCATGGAAACTTCCACGGACATGTCACGGTCGAAGATAACGTTTCCAGGCGTCAAAAGATCTTCCAGCTCCGCCCTTTTCTCGCGCGAAAGCCTTATCTCCTCTTCCGACTGCCTTTCAAATCTAGCCCTTAGCCTTGGGCTGAACGACGCAAGGTCAAGCTCCTCGTAAAGGCCTTCGCTGTCTGCGTCACATTCCCTGCTCCCAGAAAGAGTATCAAGTCCTCCTTCCTGCACCATGGGGATAGCGTCGCCAGAACCTCTTCCGTCGTCGGCGCAAACGCTATCATTTTCTTCGGATACCTCTTGCAAACGTCTTTCCATAGCTTCTCCCCTGTGTAGGATTTAATCGGTTTTTCTCCCGCTGAATAGACCTCCATTATTACCGCTGCGTCAGCGTCTCTAAGCACATCTATAAATTCTTCGTAATGATTAGAAAGTCGGGAAAACCTGTGTGGCTGCATAACAGCCACGATCCGCCTGCCCGGCCAGCCCTTCCTCGCAGCTGCTAGAGTCGCGCCTATCTCCACAGGATGATGAGCGTAGTCGTCCACAATTATAGGACCGTCTTTGCATAAAATTTCAAAGCGCCTCTTCACTCCGCTGAAACCTCCAAGCGCCGACTTGATCGCTTTAAATGGAATGTCCAGATATCTCGCCACAGCTATGGCAGCCAGTGAATTCATGACCTGGTGCTCACCGGTCATTCTCATCTTCACCCTTCCGAGCTTGCTCCCTCTACAACAGACGTTGAAAGTGACGCACTCTCCTGTCTGGGATATCTCATCTGCGGTGTAATCGGCATTCTTTCCGCCGTAAGTAATGCAGGTGCGCGTCACTTCGGAGAGCATCTTTCTGACGACAGGATGCGCAGTGCAGGCCACCACAGCTCCGTAGAAAGGAACTTTATTGGAAAATTCCACAAAGGCGCTCCTGAGATCATCGAAATCGTCGTAATTCTCCATATGCTCCGGATCGATGTTGGTCACAACTCCGATAGTGGGCGTGAGTTTCAGGAATGACCTGTCGGACTCGTCCGCTTCCGCAACCAGAAACTCCCCTCTTCCCAATTTGGCACTAGACCTGAAGCTCCTTACCTTCCCTCCTATTATTACCGTAGGATCGAACCCAGCCTTGCTAAGGATGTATGCAACGAGGGATGTCGTAGAGGTCTTTCCATGCGTGCCCGCGATGGCTACACTGTATTTCATCCGCATGAGCTCGGAAAGCATTTCGGCCCTTGGCACGACCACTATCCCTCTGGCCTTGGCCTCACGCACTTCAGCATTATCGGCGGATACGGCGGAGGAAACCACGACGACATGGGCGCCATCCACATTCTTTGTGCTATGCCCCCTGTATATCCGCGCGCCAAGCCTCTTCAATCTCTTTGTTGTATCGCTCGGTTTAACATCGGAGCCGGTCACCCTATAGCCCAGGTTTATCAGAACCTCGGCTATTCCGCTCATTCCGATTCCGCCTATTCCGACGAAATGTATTTGCTGATATTTTCTAAACATCGTCAGTATCTCATTATCTCCAGTGATTTCTCCGCTATCCTTTGAGCCGCATTGCTAAACCCCAGCCTCTCTATTGCATCCCTCATTTCAATTAACTTCTCAGGCGTATTTACGAACTCCCTTATGATCATCGCAGCCTTGGCTCCCGAAAAATCGACATTGTCGACGAGCATTGCGCCGCCGCAATCGGAAAGAAGCTTCGCATTTGCCCTCTGGTGGTCATCCGCAGCAAATGGATAAGGCACCAGCACGGATGGAAGGGAAAGGGCCGCCAGCTCGGCAATTGTTCCGGCCCCGGAGCGCGCTATAACGAGGTCGGCCTTCGCATAACATTCCCATATTTTGTCAGTAAAGACGAAAGTCGATGCATCAATGCCGGCTGCTTTGTATTTATCTGCAAGTTCAATACTTGCCTTGGCGTTTCCAGTCTGATGTATGATTCGGATTCTACCGCTCACGTCCTTCATAAGAGGTATGGCTTCCATCATCGACTCATTCAATCGCATCGCCCCCTGCGAACCGCCAAATATGAACACGTTGAGTTTTCCATCTTCATTGAATGACATCCTCTTTGCAGCGATTACATCTCTTCTCACAGGTATCCCATATTTTATCGTCTTAGCATCGCTGAAATACGAGGAAGCCTGATTAAAACCCGTGAATATCAATCTGGCAAAACGCCCGAGTAGCCTGTTTGCCAACCCCGGAACGGCATTGGGCTCGACGAGTACTATTGGAATGCCAAAAACCCATGAAGCCAAGCCAACCGGCACCGAAGCATATCCGCCTATGCAAACCAATAGCGACGGCCTCTCGGAGAGAAGAAGCCTCATGGCGGAAACTATCGAAATGGGCAGATGTAAAAGCGTCATGAGCTTCGCCGCTGCACCGGCTCCCTTGAAACTCGAACTCTTCATTATAGATAGTTTCCATCCGAGCGCGGGAATAGTTTTTTCTTCTATTCCACGATCAGTGCCAACGAAGCTGATCGATATCTCAGGAAGGCATAGCTTCATGCCCTCTGCAATAGCTACAGCCGGAAATATATGCCCGCCTGTGCCGCCAGCCGCTATCATGACGCTGTTTTTGCCAGTCTTAATCTTCACAAAGTCCCCTGCACTCTTTTATATGTCGATATATTGAGCAATATTCCAACCGCCGCGAGAGATACTACGAGCGATGACCCTCCATAGCTTACGAAGGGAAGGGTCAGCCCTTTGGTAGGGAGAAGTCCCATCACGACGCCCATGTTCAAAAGAGCCTCCATCCCTATTAGCAGCGTACATCCAACGGCGATATATCTGCCGAAAAGATCGGGCGCGTTTAAGGATATCTTCAGGCCCCTGTAACAAAAGAAGCAGAAGAGTGCTATCACCACCGAAATTCCGAGTATGCCGAGTTCTTCACCTATCACTGAAAATATAAAATCCGTATGGGCCTCGGGGAGATAAAAGAGCTTCTGCTGGCCCTGACCAAGTCCCTTGCCCAGCCAGCCTCCCTGATTGAAAGCGACAAAAGACTGGATGATCTGAAAGCCGGACCCATATTGATCGCTCCATGGATTCATGAATGATAGTATGCGTTGTTTTCTGTAATCCGATCCTGAAACCAGCATGAAGATAAGCGGCAGCATAGCCACAAACATACCCACCAGATATTTCACTTTCACCCCGGCAACGAACATCATGAACCATGTTATTATGGCTATCGTCATCGCTGATCCAAAATCCTTCTGCATCAGTACGAAGGCCGCGACCACGCCCATGAATACGATATGAGGCAAAAAACCCACGGCAAAGCTGGATATTTTTTTACTCTTTTTCTCCAGAGAATACGCCAGGAAGATTATCATGGCCACTTTTGCAGCTTCCGACGGTTGAAATCTTATTCCGGCCAGGTTTATCCATCTTGTCGCTCCGCCTATCGTTTTTCCAACTCCCGGGATGAATACGGATCCAACGAGCAGTATAGCTACTAACAATATCGGATACACTACACGCCTGTAGTGAACATAGGATATCTTCATCGTAGCGGCCATCGCAGCAAAGCCGAGCGAGGCGAAGAGCAGCGATCTTTTAAGATAGTAATAGCTATCGCTGTAGGTGTCTTCGGAAAGAACGGCACTGGCGCTGTAATTCATAGTGATTCCTATTCCAACCAGGAATATCACACAGAAAAGCAGCGCTGAATCCATATGGACTCTTTGGTAATCAGACCTTACGTCGTTCACGCTCCAGCTCTCCTTTGTCCTATTTCTCGTCTGCTAGTTCCATAACGCACTTCGCGAACTGTTCACCGCGATCAGCGTAGTTCCTAAACATATCAAAACTGGCGCAAGCCGGAGACAGCAAAACAACGTCTCCAGGTTCGGCCACTGATGCGGCAATCAAAACCGCCTCGCGCATCGATGAAGCCCTTGTGATATCCGCAATACCTTCGAAGATCCTCGACATCTCTTCACAGGATTCCCCTATGAGGACGAGTTTTTTCACCTTCTCTTCCACAAGCGAAGAGAGAGGGGAAAAATCCACACCTTTAGAGATCCCTCCCGCTATAAGTATTATGGGAGCATCCAGCGAACTTATCGCTTTCGCAACAGCCCCTATGTTGGTGCCTTTCGAGTCGTTGAAATACCTGACTCCGTCGAAATCGCGCACGAGTTCCATCCTGTGAGGAAGGCCTTTGAAGCTCTTAAGCCCTTCGAGAAGCAAGTCGCTATCGGCGCCAAGAAGCTCGCACACAGTAAGCGCGGCGAGCATATTTTCCCTGTTATGAACCCCTTCGAGAGAGATCCCCTCCAAGGAATACTTTCTGGTGATTCCCCCTCCGGATGAAACCATCAGTGCTTCTCCGTCAAACCATGATGCGGCCGAACCTGATTTCAGATGTGATCCGCCCTCGGCATCGAATGGGATGAGCGAGCAGGTGGCGCCACGAACGATCCTGGATACGAGAGCGTCGCGCACGTTGTATATCCCAAATCCATCGGCCACTGTTCTCTTTACCAGAGTCCCTTTGCACTCAGCGTATTCCTCGAAAGAGGCATGTCTGTCGAGATGATCCGGAGTTATATTGAGAAGCACAGATATTTTAGGGGCAAGCGACGGCGTCGTCTCTATCTGAAAACTCGAAACCTCCAGTATGACGGCGTCGGACCTGTTGGCGTCATCCACCAAATCCAGGACTGGAGTGCCGATATTGCCAGCAACTACCCTGCGAATTCCGGAATTTTCAAGCAAATGCCCGATCAGTGAGGTCGTCGTCGTCTTTCCGTTGGTGCCCGTAACAGCGACTATCGGTCTGTCTATCCTACCGACCGCAAGCTCCATCTCTCCCACGACAGCCCCGCCTCGCCTGCAAATATCTTCGAGACCCTCAAGGCTAGGTGAAACCCCGGGGCTTATTACTGCCATGTCAGAGGAAGATATTACAGCGGGATCATTTCCGCCAAATCTGAGAGAGACACCGACATCCTTCAGAGAGAGAATTGCATTTTCCATCTCCGCCTGGGGTTTGCTGTCCAGGGCAGTTACCACTGCCCCTTCGCGCGCGAGAAAACGCGCGGCAGCGATCCCGGATTTTCCGAGGCCCACGACGACAATTTTTTTACCCCTGAAGTTCATCCGCACCCTTTTAAAATCACCTTATTTTGAGCGTGGCCAAACTGACCAGCGCCAATATTATCGATATTATCCAAAACCTGACTATCACCTTCGACTCGGACCACCCCTTGAGTTCAAAATGGTGGTGAATCGGAGCCATTCTGAAAATCCTTCTTCCTGTGAGTTTGAACGATATCACCTGAGTTATGACCGATATCGTTTCCAGGACGAAGATTCCGCCTATCACTATCAGTAGAATTTCATTTTTGGTGACCACGGCTACGTATCCAAGCAGGGCGCCCATCGGGATGGAGCCTACATCCCCCATAAATATTGAAGCAGGGTGTGCGTTGAACCACAGAAACCCTATACACGCTCCGACGCACGCGCCACATAGCACCGAAAGTTCTCCGCTTCCGGGCACGAACTGGACTGTCAGATATCTGGCGATCGCGGCATGCCCTGCGATGTAAGCCAAAACTGCATAGGCCAAAAACGCAACCATAGCCGGGACGCTTACGAGCCCATCAAGACCATCCGTAAGGTTCACGGCGTTTGATGCTCCCACAATGACGAGGGCCGCGAACGGAATGTAGAACCATCCCAGATCGGGCTGGAGTCCTTTGAAAAATGGTACCACTAAATTTCTATCCATCCCCATAACATCGAAAAGAACCATGACGGCAAAGGTGGCAAAAATTAGCTGAAGCGGAAATTTCCATCTGGCACGAAGCCCCTTGGCATCCCTAAGTATCACCTTCCTGTAGTCGTCTATAAAACCTATCACACCGAATATTATGATTATGGCCGAAGCGAGAATAATGAAGGGATCTAAAAATTTGGACCACAGCAGTATCGAGGCAAAAACCGATATCCATATCAGTATGCCTCCCATCGTAGGCGTTCCCCTTTTGTCCATATGGGTAACTGGACCGTCGTCCCTGACGGTCTGCCAAAACTGCTTTTTGGCGAGAAAGCGAATGAACGGCTTCCCGAAAACGAAGTAGATAAACATCGCCGTAAACGCGGCCATCAACGTCCTGAAGGTGATATACCTTATGACGTTAAAACCTACGAACCTGTCGTACAGCGGATATAAAAGATAATATAGCATCCCCTGCCGCTCCTCATCCCATTCCTATGGAATGTTTCAAAGACTCTACGACTTTCTCCATCTTCATTCCCCGCGAGCCCTTTACCAATACGACATCGCCCGCCTTTAGGATATCTTCCAAATCCCCTGCAATTTTGCCGATATCATCAAAGACGGTTATATCCGACTGGGACATCCCGGCCTCAGACGCCCCAGCCTTGATGGCGCTCGAGAAATTTCCGACGACATAGATCATGTCAACGCCTAGCCGCACGGCATCGCTGCCCAACTGCTCATGCAGAGACTCGGACTCGCTTCCCAGTTCGAGCATGTCGCCAAGCACGGCTATGAATTTTCCTGTCCTCTTGGCCGACCCCACAGTCCTGAAAGCCGCCCGCATCGATTCCGGATTGGCATTGTACGAATCATTTACAACCCTGACTCCGTTTGCCAGTTGCACCTGTTCGAATCGCATCGCCATCGGGGTAAAATTTGAAAGTCTGTGAGTAGCTTCTTCAGGGTCGACTCCAAGAGCGATCCCGACTGATATCGCAGCCATTGCATTCATGAGATTATGTGTGCCTGGAACCGGAAGCGCTAGCTTTAGCTCCTTTCCCATAACCGAGATAGAAAGCTCCATCGAATCGAGCCCGTCCGTGTCCATGCTCAAAAACCTCACATCGGAATTATTTCTCATCCCGAAAGTTATGCGAGGCCCCCTGTGACCTTCGGCGAGTTTTCTTACCCACGGATCTTCGTTGTTAACTATTATCGTCCCTTCATTTCCCATTTTTTCGAAAAGCTCGCCTTTGGCATGAGCTACCGCATCAACGCTGTGCAGTTTTGCAAGATGGGCGGCTGTGACATTGGTTATGAGCCCAATTCCAGGTCTGGCTATATCGGCGAGCCTCGCAATCTCGCCGGGAGCATTCATCCCCATCTCCAATATCGCAGCCACGTGCGAACCGCCGAGCCTGAAAACCGTCAGGGGAAGTCCTATCAGGTTGTTGAAATTCCCCTCCGTCTTGAGTACATCCCCCAAAGTCGAAAGGATCGAGAAGGCCATCTCCTTGGTGGTGGATTTTCCGTTGCTTCCGGTTATAGCTATGACGGGAATCAAAAATTTAGACCTCCACCATAACGCTATATCGCCAAGCGCTTTTTCAGTGTCCTCAACTTCTACTACGTGGCATCCCTTCGGAGCCGGGAATCCCCTCTTGACCAAAAATGATGACACTCCCATCTCGATCGCCGAAGGAATGAAATCGTGGCCATCGAAATGGGCCCCTTTTATCGCTACAAAAAGCTCAGAGCGATTCGCCTTGCGCGAATCTATTCCAATTCCTACGCAGAGGTGTTCACCTCTGCCCCCGATCACGGTACCGTTTGTAGCTCGAGCTATTTCGTCCATCTTAAATTTCATATTGAAAGAATTTCCTCCAGAACTTCTCTGTCATCAAAATGCCTCTTTTGATCTCCTATGATCTGATAATCCTCATGTCCTTTGCCCGCCACCACCAGAATATCACCACTCCTGGCGATCGCTGCAGCCTTGGCTATTGCCTCCCTGCGATCCTCAATGATCAGATATCCATTCTCGCCGGAGAACTCGGAGGCTGAAGATGAAAGCCCCGGCAAAATATCTTCTATTATTTTTTCAGGATTTTCCGTCCTGGGATTGTCGCTGGTAACTATCGCCACATCAGAAAGGGAACCGGCGGCCTTGCCCATCATGGGCCTCTTTTTATAATCTCTGTCCCCTCCGCAGCCGAATACCGATATAAGCCTACCTCCCTCCCTCAGCATAGCCCTTGCATTTTTAAGAACGTTTTCTAGCGCATCAGGCGTATGCGCATAATCCACGATGGCCAGTATTCCTCTTCTGTTTGGAACGTTCTCGAACCTCCCCGGAACTGTGGAAAGGGATTCAACTCCAGCCGCAATAGCGCTCAAGTCTATTTCCAACCCCGAAGCCGCCGAGACAGCGGCGAGGATATTCTCGGCGTTGAATCTTCCGCACAGCCTTGAACGGCAATCGAAGTTTCCTTGAGGAGTGATAACTTTCATCTCTATGCCGTCAGAATTAAACTTCAGCTTATCGCACGTGATGTCCATCCCGCTTCCCATTCCGTATTTGAGAACCGGAGTCGCGCATTTTTTAACCATTCTTCGTCCATATTCATCATCGCAATTTATCGCCGCAAACGCGCTTTTCTTTCCCTCTGTCTCGAGGAGCCTGGCAAAAAGTACGGCCTTGGCTTCAAAATACTCCTCTATCCCTTTGTGATAATCGAGATGTTCAGGAGTCAAATTCGTGAAAACGGCGGCGTCGAAACCTGTACACTCGGCTCGTTTCTGGGAAAGAGCGTGAGAGCTCACCTCCATGGCACAGGCGTTTATGCCGATCATGCGCATATCTCTCAGCATCTTTTGAAGATCTGCCGATTCCGGCGTCGTGTGGCGTGCCTCGAACCGCGATCCCCCGTACCTGTATTCTATACTTCCTATCACACCGGGATTCATACCATTCGAAAGAAATATGGATTCCAAAAGATATGTGGTGGTCGTCTTCCCGTTTGTGCCAGTAACTCCAACGAGCTTCATTTCGGAACTGGGATTGCCATAGAACGAGCATGATATTCTGGCCATGGCCTCCCGCGCATCACTGACAACTATTTTAACCGCGTTGCCGCAGTTGCAATCCGCTCTTTCAGTCACCACTGCCGCAGCCCCTCTTGCCAATGCATCGGATACAAATTTGTTCCCGTCGGTATTGGCGCCTCTCAGCGCGACAAAACAAAACCCCTCAGAAACGTCGGATGAGGAATATGCCACTCCCTTTATCTCGACATCGCGGCTCCCCGTTGTCGAAATAACATTCACTCCGGAAATGATATCCTTCAGTATCATAATATAAATCCTGCCGATCACATGAGCGGTTTGAAAACCACCTTGCATAAAGAGTTCGCGGAAACCACCGCTCCTGGCGGTATCGACTGCTGAACAGCTATTCCTGACCCCTCGAATTTCCAGTTTATCTCGGTATCGCCGGATGCCTCCAAAACGCCCCTCATGGTGAGCCCGTTGAGATCCGGCATGCGCCAAACCTTCGCCCTTTTGCTGTCTCCATCGGAATCGTCGCTTTCCACTTCCTGAAATTTGACATCATCCGCCGAGCGCAGCTGCGCGATGTCGCCCTGACCATCAGCTGGAGGAAGCTGCTTCAAAATGCTGTCAGCAACAATGGCAGGGGATCCTTTGACCTTCAGATAATGAAGGGTTGACTCGGCTATTTCCCTGAAAACAGGAGCGGCGACCTGACCTCCGTAATAGGAAACTCCTCTTGGTTCGTCTATACCGACAAACACCGCGATCTTAGGATCGTCGGCAGGTGCAAAGCCGACGAAGGAAGAATAGTATTTCCCTTTTGCATAGCCACCGGTTTTCTTGTCAGCCTTTTGCGCAGTTCCTGTCTTCCCTGCAAACTTGTATTCAGAGCTAGAGGCTAAAGTTCCGGTGCCGCCCTTTTCAACGACCCTTATCAACAACTCTCTCATAATCTTGGAGGTTTCGGGTGAAATAGGATTCCCTTTCACCTGTGGCAGGCCCTCGTAGAACACCACTCCATCTTCCTGCACCACTTTTTTGACCAGGAAAGGTTTATAAAGAGTTCCGCCGTTGGCTATGGCCGCAAAAGCCATAGTCATCTGGATGGGCGTAGCAGCTATCCCCTGGCCAAAGGCTATTGTTGCATGCTGAAGCGCAGACCAACTCCTTGGTGAGGAAAGTATTCCTGAAGCCTCTCCTGGGAAATCGATCCCAGTCACCTGACCAAAACCAAACTTCCTTATGTATGAGTATATCCCATCCCAGCTGAGCTTCTGCTCGACTTTGTATGCCCCTATGTTGCTGGAGACTCTTATTATATCGGCAACGGAAAGTTTTCCGTGCGGATGAGCGTCTTTTATAACCTTGTTACCTATCCTCAGGCTTCCATTCTCACAGTCGAAAACATCGCTTGGCCTTACGACTCCGGCATCAAGAGCCGAAGCCACTATCACAACTTTGAATGTTGATCCGGGCTCATACGAATCCAGGACGGCGCTATTTTTCCAGTTGGATAGTGGATACTTCGAATAATTATTCGGATCAAAATTAGGCTGATTGGAAATAGCCAGTATCGCTCCGGTGTCAACATCGACCACTATCGCCGTCCCTCCGGAGGCCCGAGCTTCACGAACGCCTTTTTCGAGCTCTCTGCCTGCAATGTATTGAAGAGTTTTATCTATCGTCAGTTCGACGTCCGAAACCTTCGGATCCTCCAATCCAGACGGAGAAAGGTACAGGTTACCCTTGGCATCTCTCCTGTAAACTCCCGGAGATGAAGAGGATGAAAGTTCATTATTACGATGAAGCTCTATGCCACCTAGGGGCTCTGAATCCATGCCGACTGCACCGAGAATTGTAGAGGCCAGATTCTGCCCAGGATAAAAGCGGCTATTCTCCTTCATGACATAGATTTCATCCAGATTGAGGTTCATTATTTTTTTTGCCTGCTCCTCTGTAACCCTTCTCTGAACCCAAACAAATTTCCTGTTTGATGTAAGCCTTTCAAGCAGTTTGGATCTGTTGATTTTGAGCACCTTGGATATTTCATTCGCAGCATTAACAGGATCGCTTATCCCCCTGGGGTTAGCGTAGACCGATTCCACCGGAACATCGATCGCGAGCTCCCTTCCCTTCGAATCAAGAATCCTGCCTCTCTTTGTGCTCATTCTCACGGCAGTTCTGTACTGCCTGAGGGCGACTTCCTCTAGCCTTTCATCGTGGCTAAGACGAAACGAAACCGCCCTGCAAAAGAGCACTCCAAAGGATACGGCCAGAAACGCCCCTATGAAGAAGACTCTCTTAACAGTTCGCTTCTCTTCGCTGACTTCAACGGTCCTGTACTTCGGCATACCCAGGCACCTCTTTCGATTCCACGAATTCTATCTCGTCGCTCATGGGAAGCCTCATTCCAAAAATCTCCATGGCGAATTTTTCCAATCTCCCTGGCGCATGAAGAGCTGCAACCTCGGCCTCAAGTCTGTTTTTCTGTTCCAACAAATCGGAAGTCGCCTTTCTCATTCCGCTGACCTCCCGTCCCATCTGTATGACCATCACCCTGGTCCATGCAAAAAAGAGAAGAAACGCCAAGACTACAAACATGAGTCCAACGACCTGCTTTATATAACGCCCTTTAACTTTAGCCGAACGTCGCGCAACAGGCTGTTGTCTGACCGCGCTAAAAGAAGGCACCGTCCCTGTGTGATATCTGGTATCCATCAGCCCTTCTCGATGACCCTTAACTTTGCACTGCGAGACCTTGGGTTCTGCTCCACTTCATCTTTGGAAGGCACGACCACGCGCCTTACCGGAAGCGAAAAGCTTTTCCCGGAGACTAGCTCTCTGAATGAATGTTTCACGATCCTATCCTCAAGCGAGTGATAGCTTATTATCACAAGCCTACCTCCGCTTCTCAAAAGAGCCGGAGCAGAGCTCATAAATTTTTTCAGTTCGTCAAGCTCTCCATTGACCGCAATCCTCAGGGCCTGAAAGGTCCTGGTAGCAGGATGTATTCTCGACCTTCTCATAGCAGGCGGATATGATCTAACGACGATATCGGCAAGTTCTCCGGTCCTTGAAACCTTTCCAAACTTTTTGATGTTGGAAGCTATCCTTCTTGCAAATCTCTCTTCACCCAGCTCTTTGAGAATCGACGAAAGTTCTTCCTCTTCAAGCGATTCCAGAAGCTCGGCAGCGCTCGGTACGCCTGTTTTATCCATTCGCATGTCAAGCTCGGCGTCTTTCAAAAAGCTGAAGCCTCTTTTGGCATCATCGAGCTGATGGCTAGAGACTCCGAGGTCGGCGAGTATCCCGTCCACATTTTTTATTCCTATCTCTTCAAGATGATCCGATACCGAACTCATCGCACCATTGATAAAAAACTTTTTTACTTTCAAAGATCCCAACTTCTTTTTCCCTTCAGCTATGGCTTCTCCGTCCCTGTCTATTCCGATAAAAGTACCGCGAGACGAAAGCCTGCTGGCTATCTCAAAGGCATGCCCGCCTCCTCCGAGAGTGACGTCCACGAAAATGCCGTCTTCTGATGGCCGTAAAAAATCTACAACCTCTCGCATCATAACGGGAACGTGATACTCGCTCATTGCGGATCCTCACGTGGCACATCCTCGACAAAGCTCAGGAGCGCATCGTGAACCGAACCATACATCTCCTCGTCAAGTCCCATCGCTCTCATGATGCTGTTTATGTAACCGCTGGCAGCGGCCATTTTTAGATCACCGCCATCGCACTTGAACGCTATAATCTTGTCGGCGATTCTTCTCACAAGCTTATAGTCAAGGTGCCTGAGGCCCTCGAAATTTAGAACGACGTTGTTTTCATTGCACTGAGACAGCGACATCAGCAGTTTTTCAAAAACCTGCACATTGTCCTGAGACAATTCGCCGTGAACACCCACTACAGAAATGTCGTAATATTTTTTTACTTCAAACATTCCATTTTCGGATTCGCTCCCCTCTCCCGAAGGACGGAAGAAAAACTATTTTCCCTCCTGCCGTCCGGGAGAAGAGAGCGCCCCTCCCCCCTTATGGAAAAATTGAAAGATCACAGCCCAAGATCCGCGAGCCTCTCGCCCAGATTGCCGAGCTTGTCTTGGGCATCGGCGAATATCTTGGCCCACCTATCACGATCCCATATCTCAATTCTCTTCGTCGCGCCGACTATTACGACCTCACCGCTTATCGCCGCGTAATCCCTGAGCGTCTGCGGGATGAGAATCCTTCCCTGTTTGTCTATCGGACTCTCGAAGGCAGCTGATATGAATACGCGCTGCAGCGCCTTGACTTCCTCAAGAAACTGGGGAAGGGCCGCCACCTTGTTTTCAAGGGTCTGCCACTCCGCCATCGGATAGGCCCACAAGCACTGATCGAAATTCGTTATGATCAGGCGCTCGTCGTAGTTGGTCGCGAGGATCTCGCGAAACCTAGCCGGAACCGAAAGCCTCCCCTTTGAATCGATCTGGTGTTCGTAACGTCCTCTGAACATGGCTCAAACCTACAGTTTAGGTTTATATCCCACCTTCTCCCACTATATGGGAAAATAGCGGCAAAGAAGCCGGACAGTCAAGGCTTTTGCTTTGTAATTGCTTGAAATAATGAGGTTTTTTACGCTTTCTGCACAGCGCACCGATATGACAAAAAACATTCCAAAATCCTCATGTTGTAACTACGTATAAAAGTAATATATCGAATAGATCTATAACATGTTGAAATATAAGAATTTTATTCTATAGAATTTATAGGACACATCGACACGAGCAAATGCCTATCAGGTAAGCACTTAATCGATAGATGCTCAGCAAAGACACTTATAGTCGCTTTAGATGAATCAACCTTCAGGATATGCGCTTGGCAAGCGATTTTAAAGCGATTCAAATAAAGAATGGCGCTTTAGCGGCGCTCAAACCTTTTGCACAGCAAAATTCCAGACTTTGGGAGGTAACCAAAAAAGAGGGGGATCGTGGAAAAAATTTGAACAACCTAATGGAGCGGTATGCCCATAAGCATGAGCCCCCTCGAAAAAAGTGTTCCTGCCGAAGGAATCCCGCTGCCGACAAATCCGGCTCCTCCGATGTAAGCATGCCCAGGCATCAAAGCCTGCTGAAAATTTTGAGCCGCCACGTTTCCACCGACATATCTCTGCCACTCGCAAAATTCATTTACTCTCGTCCTCATCGCTCTCCATTCATCTTCTACCTCGCGAGCATCCTCGGTGGAGATTTTTTCATGTGTCAGTGTCGTTAACGAATTCATCCTGTGCAACAATTCGTTTATTTCTCCAAGGGAGCGAATAGCCTTCGTCCTTCCCAAAACAAGTTCATCCATGTGTGGCGCCAAGGATTCATCTTTATCAATGCCTGAATCAGCCGCTAGCATTCGCATCGCATCATTGGAGGCAGAAAGCATCTGTATGCCCCTCGCTATTTCAGGAAGCCAGTAAGAGCTTATCATTTTGCTCAGAAAAGAATTGTATTCGAAAACATCTACAGGATCTGTCGGCATTTTTCTATTCAGGAATTCATTGATATGATTTGTGACTCCGGAAGAGAAAAATCTGAAAAGATCGGCGAAGTATCGCCACTGCTCCTCCAAAAAAGACATAAAATTCTGTGAATCAAACTTCATCGATGGATGAGTCGAAAAACCTGCCTTATGAGGAAATTTTTTCCTCTTCTCAAGCTCGGTAAGTAGGGAAAGTTCATCCTGGAGCTTGGAGTATTTTTCAACAGCATCTATTCCAGTTATTTCATCAAGCATAGCCAGAACAA
>Ga0116183_1001043_pt1 | contig 32058 bp, 24 predicted proteins | sample AD_UKC078_MetaG_FD_89753 | JGI IMG/M metagenome (GOLD analysis project Ga0116183, IMG submission 89753) | Active sludge microbial communities of municipal wastewater-treating anaerobic digesters from USA - AD_UKC078_MetaG | ecosystem: Engineered > Bioreactor > Anaerobic > Digestate | place: USA...
CAAAACCGTTCAATTGAAAATTCCCGCCGGTGTTGAAACCGGTTCGCGTCTGCGTCTGCGCGGAGAAGGGGAAACAGGCAGTCAAGGCGGTCCCGACGGCGATCTTTATGTTTTCATCAACGTGGAAGAGCACGAGTTTTTCAACAGGTCGGGAGATGACGTCATTTGCCGGGCGCCGATCTCCTTTGTGCAGGCGGCGCTCGGGGGCACCATCGAAGTGCCCACGCTGCAGGGCAAGGAAAAAATGAAAATTCCCAGAGGAACACAAAACGGCAAAACCTTCAGGCTCAGGGGCAAAGGCATCCCGCACATCCGCGGGTTCGGACGCGGCGATCAGATCGTCGAAGTGTGTGTGGAGATTCCCACAACGCTGAGTAAAAAGCAGGAAGAACTTTTAATCGAGTTTGAAAAACTGAATCAACCCACTCGCTGACTTTTCTGCGGCACCCCCTGTTTCCCCATAATTGCCGTTGCAATCACCGACGACATGTGCTTTAAATACCGCCAACGAATCACGGGAGGAAGACACATGAAAAGAAATGTTTTTCTATCCTTTATCTCATGCATATTGATCCCTTTCCTTTTTTCCGGATGCGTACCGCTGATGGTCGGAGGAGCGGCCGCCGGTGCGGGAGCCGGCACCTATTTATACATCAACGGAGAACTCAAAACGGATTACAATAAATCGTTCGATCAGGTATGGAAGGCCTGTGAAAAAACAATCGCCGGAATGCACGGCATTGACGTGGCACCGGAAAAAGAAATCGCCCGGGGAACCATTCAGACGATCATCAACGATGAAAAAGTCAAATTCGATATTGCGTACAAGGCAAAGAACCTAACCACGGTGGCGATTCGCGTCGGCGTTATTGGAAACAAGCTTTCTTCTCAACTGATACACGACAGAATTGCGGACAACCTGGTCAAAGAATGATGGCTTGTGAGCATAATGGCCGGGTAAATTCATGAACAAAAAAGTCGGCTTTGGCATTCTGATCAGTGCGCTTCTGGTCTACTTGTCCGTCAGAGGAATCAGTCTGCAGGATGTTTTGAATGATCTGAATAAAATTGAACTCACCTACGTTATCCTCTTTCTTTTTCTGATCATTTTAATGCAGTATCTGCGGTCCTATCGCTGGGGCGTTATTCTGCAACCCCTGGAGAAAATCGACCAGGTCTCCCTTTTCTCGGTCACATCGGTCGGCTTTCTGGCGATTGCGGCCATCCCGGCACGGATGGGGGAACTGGCAAGACCATATTTAATTTCCCAAAAAAGTTCTGTAAAAATGTCGTCCGCGCTGGGTACCATTATCATTGAAAGAGTTCTGGACAGCTTTACCGTCCTGGGCATTGCCATCCTTCTTCTCTTTTTCATCGATTTGCCTTCATGGATGATCCATTCCAGCATTATTTTCTTTTTGCTGGCGCTGGCGATATTCTGTTTTATTCTTTTTATGATCCTGCGCAGGAAAGAAACCCTTCAACTGGTCAACAAAGTACTGGCGATGCTTCCGGGCCGGCTGGCCGATAAAATCGACGAGTTGCTGTACAACTTCACCAACGGGTTGCAAATTGTCACGAATATCAACCTGCTTTTATATCTGATCTTTCTTTCGGTCACGGTCTGGCTGCTGGACGTGCTGGCCATTTATGTACTTTTTCTGGCTTTCGGATTTCATCTTCCGGTAATCGCTTCGTTTGTTTTAATGATTATTCTGATTGTGGGGATAGCCATTCCGACGGCGCCCGGTTTCATCGGCAACTGGCACTTTGCCTGTGTCTTGGGGTTAAGCCTCTTCAACGTGGCAAAAGTGGAAGCGCTTTCGTTTGCTGTCGTTTATCATTTTCTTTCCATGATCGTTGTGGTGGTGCTGGGCGTTATCTTTATACCCTTCAACAAGTTTTCAATTTCCGAAATGAAAAACCAGATCAACAACGAAAAACAGGTTTAAGCGTCCCCCTTGATGACCACATTGAGGCTCCTGAGCTTTTTATGGAGGTTGCTGCGTTCCATACCGATGGCTTCCGCGGTTCTGGAAATGTTTCCATCGTTTTCTTCCAGTTTTTTCAGAATAAACTGTCGTTCAAAATCCATTTTGGCGTCCCTGAAAGAATCAGCGGCGGCAACCGGTGTACCGGGAAATACGCTCTTTGCCTCTTTCGTATTGAGCGGCGGAATATCCTTGGCGGTTATGTCGTTGGAGGGGGTCAGAATAATCATTCGTTCAATAATATTTTTCAATTCGCGGACATTTCCCGGCCAGTCATGTTTCATCAGCAGTTCGATGGCGTCATCACTGAGTATTTTCGGTTCCATACCTTCCTTCCGGGTAAAATCCAGGATAAACCTTTCAGCCAGCGCCGGAATATCTTCTTTTCTGTCGCGTAACGGCGGAACAACCAGCGGAATGACGTGCAGGCGGTAATAAAGATCCTGACGGAAACGGCCTGCTTTCATTTCCTCTTCCAGATCCTTATTGGTTGCGGCCAGAACGCGCACATCCATGTCGATCAATCTGTTGCCGCCGACACGCTCGAATTTTTTCTCCTGCAGAATGCGTAAAATTTTGGCCTGCGCCTTCAAACTCATATCGGCAACTTCATCCAGAAAGATCGTGCCTTCGTGCGCCAGATCAAATTTTCCGCGTTTCTTTTCCGTCGCCCCGGTGAAGGCGCCTTTTTCGTGCCCGAATAATTCGCTTTCGATGAGTTCTTCCGGAATCGCCGCGCAGTTCACCTCAACAATATCCTTGTCCGCTCTCAGGCTCAAACGATGAATCGAACGCGCCACCAGTTCTTTACCTGTTCCGTTTTCACCCATGATCAGGATCCAGGCATTCGTCGGCGCAACAATGCTTATCATTTCCTTGAGATCCACGATCACAGGGCTGTTTCCGGTAAGTTCATACTGATGGGTTACTTTTTGTTTTAATAAAATGTTTTCTTCTTTAAGACGGATCAGACTTAAGGCATTATTGACCAGGATGATGATTTTATCGAGCGAAAGAGGCTTTTCAATAAAATCGAAAGCGCCGAGTTTTGTCGCTTTCACGGCTGTCTCAATTGTCCCGTGACCGGACATGATAATGACCATGGTCTGGGCATCGATTTTCTTGATGGCTTTCAGCGTGTCCAGACCGTCCATCCCCGGAAGCCAGATATCGAGAAGAACGAGCCTCGGCATCTCCTCTTCGACCACTTTTACGGCTTCTTCACCGCTGCCGGCAACCAGAACCTGATACCCCTCATCGCTGAGAATTGCTTTCAGGGACTGACAGATGCTTTCTTCATCATCAACAACAAGAATGGTTTCCTTCATGCTCACTCTTTCTACGCGTAAACTTTTTTTTATATATCACGGGAATGAACCGTAACGCAAGCCTTCGGGTACATGCGCTGCGACGTTCCGCAATCTTCCGGTGACTGTTTCCGCTGCCCGGGCCTTATCAGACGTGAGTCTCACGACGCTTTTGAAACCGGCAGTTGGAAAGAGACAATCGTTCCCGTGGGGCTGTTATCGCTGACATTCACCTGACCATGATGATCGGAAATGATCGAACTGACAATAGCCAACCCCAGTCCGGTTCCCGATTTCTTGGTGGAAAAATAAGGCTCAAAGACCTTCCGTTTATAGCTGGAAGGTACTCCCGGACCGTCATCGGCGACGGAAACAGAAGCACGGCGATGTTGTTCATCATAACTGACGGCGATTTCAATGTGTCCGTTTTTCTTATTCATCGCCGCGACAGCGTTATCCAGAAGATTGATCATGACTCGGTTGATCTGCTCTGCATCCAGATCGAATTTCGGCAAACCATCGGCTGTTTTCAAATCAAAGACGATGTCTTTATGCGCATCCTGAAACAGCGAGACGGCTTCGGAGACCACAGCATTCAAATCATTGGGAGACGGCGAGGTAACCGGCATCCTCGCGTAACGCGAGAATTCATTCACCAGATTTTTCAATACCTCCACCTGATCGATAATGGTCTGCGTGCATTCTTTGAACACGGAACCGTCTTCCCCGAGTTTATCTTCATATTTCCGCTGAAGCCGCTGTGCGGAGAGTTGAACCGGCGTCAGAGGATTTTTAATTTCATGCGCCATGCGCCGGGCCACTTCACGCCATGCCGCAGCGCGCTCCGCTTTTTGCAGCAATGTCAAATCCTCGAAAACAACGACGATACCGGAATCATTCCCTTCCTCATCCTGAATGGTTGTGATCGTGAGCAAAACGGTCAGCGCTTTCTCTTGCAGCATGATTTCCAGCTGTTTTTCCAGCACGCTTTCATTTTTTTCCTTCATTTCCTGAAGAAATTCATCCACCAGCGATATGTGTTCGGGAATCATCAGTTCCCGGTAATTGCGAAACAGAATTTTCTCCGACCGGATGTCAAACATGTGTTCCGCCGCACGGTTGATCGTCGTAATGATACCCGTTTTATCCACGGAAATCACCCCGGCGGAAACATTGCGCAACACGGTTTCCATGTATTTGCGCCGTTGTTCCAGATTCAGATTGGCTTCTTCAAGGCTGGTTTTACTCTTTTTCAAATCTTTCGTCATTTGATTGAATGATTTCACCAGCGTCCCTATTTCATCATCCGCGTCAATATCAATGCGGGTGTCCAGGTCTCCTTGCGTGATTCTGTTGGTTGCCTGCACCAGATCCTGCACAGGGCCGGTAATGCCTTTTGACAATGTCAAACCGAACCAGATGGCCAAAAATATGATCACCAGCGTCACGATCGACAGCGTGACCATATAATTGAGTTTAATGGGTTTTTTCAGCAGTTCGATTTTGCGATATTGCTCCGACGCATCGGCAATGCTTCTTAATTTATCGACAAACCCCTTGGGGATCATGTAGCTCACCGACACCCGGCCGATGACTTCCGTCGGCACTGCATAGGAAAATACCGGCACGATGCCGACAATCACATCGCCCTTTTCCGCCGGATGGATGATCGATTCTTCCTTGCCCAGATAAATGTTTTCCATCATTTTCGGCGTGGGATCCACCGGCAGTATATCCGGATCCTCCGCATCGGCAAACGTCAGTTTTTCCTGCTGGAAATCGAAAAATGTTTCCACCATCCCCGCTTTGTAGTTTTTTTGACGTTGCGTGACGAAGCTTTTGAGATATTCAACACGATCTTGTTCGTAAAGGCGGTTTTTTGTTATATCCGCACTGATTTGACGGGCGTTGAACTTGGCATGCTCTTCCATCTGCTGGTAATAAACCTGAGCAACTTCCAGCGAACGGTTTAATGCATCGCCGATTTTAATGTTGAACCAGAAATCAATACTGTAAGAAAGAAAATTGATCGCAAACAAAAAAAGCAGGATGGTTGGAACAAGCGACAGGCCGACGAATGCGGCTACCAGTTTTGTTCTTAAGCGGGACCCGATGACCCCGCGGCGGTGTTCGTAAAACAGTTTGACAATGTTTCTGATAATAAGAAACATCAACAGAACAATGAGAATGAAATTGATACTGGTCAGGCCGTAAACAAAAATGTTCGTTGAAAGAGGCAGGTTTTCCTTGTTGAACAGCTGACTGGCCATCAGGGTAACAATAATGGCCAGAACGCCGACGACCACCATAATAATTCGTTCGCGGCGTCGTTTACTTAATTCTTTTTCGTCAATAATGCTTCTGCCAGGTTTATTTTCCATAGATCACAGTAACGGTTTTGAAATCATTCATATCATGACAAAACTGATCCGTGTTAATAAGTAAAGTTTTGCCTGTACCAGGGCGTTTCAAAGTCCCACAGCGAAACAAAGAAAAAGACATATTCCATGTGCAGCGGCAAACGAACCTTGTCCATTTTTATTTTAACCAGCGTATAATAGCTTTGCCCCTTTTTTAAAGACGACATGGGAACGGCAACGATACCGTTGTAGTCAGACATCGCTTTTTGCGCACTTTCCATATCCGAAAAAATGTCCGGATCCTTCTTTTCACTGACGACGCTGAAGGTTTTTTTCAGGTTATCATATTTGATCGATCGTTTAATTTCCTTCCGGATGATTTTTTTGTCCCACATGGGGGATCGCTCTTGGTACACTTCAATCCACATGGTAAACGTCGTCGGAATGCCTGCTAAAATCGCCAGTTCCATTTGCGGTTTGAAACCGTTCAGCAGACGGGCATATAAAAGAACATTTTCTGCATCATTGGTAATCAGAAGATCCTTAATTTTCGGTTCCAGAGCGCACGTCTGTGACGGGAAAAACATCGCGCCCATGAAAAGAAAAATCAATACCAGACCGATTTTATTTTTTATTTTTTTCATACCAATTCATCAGCCCACGCAGCAGGACCCGTTGCGGCTGCAAAATTAAACAGCATCGATGATCCGATCCAAGTAACCGATAAATAACGGTTCAGCTCATTTGGCGGATCAACGTGCAATACTAGGCAACATGACCATAAAAAGCAAGATGAATTTGGATTACGCCTGAACGGCATCCAGAGTTCTAAATGAAGGAATTTTGAATGGATGGCTTTTAAGATTTTCTGCCTTGTTTACATCGGTGACGATTTCCCAGCAATCTCTTCTGCTGATCAGTTCCCGAAGTAAGAGGTTGTTCAAACGGTGGCCTGATTTATACGCGACAAAATGACCGATAATCGGCATCCCCAGCAAAAACAAATCGCCGATGGCATCAAGGATTTTATGTTTCACAAAAACATCAGGGATTCTTTGTCCTTCTTTATTAATGATCTTTTGATCATCAAGCACAATGGCATTTTTCAGAGATCCGCCCAATGCCAGACCTCTGGCCTGCAAAAACTCCAGGTCCTTTAAAAATCCGAAGGTCTGAGCCGCACAAATGTTTTTTTCATACTCCTCGTCAGAAAAAGTCATGCTGTAGGATTGAACCCCGATGACGGGATGTTTGAAATCGATTTCATAGGTGATCTTAAATTGTTCCGAGGGCAGTAACTGCGCTTTTGCATCTCCCGCATTCACACAAACGGATTTCTTTACCACCAGCATTTTTTTATGTTTCTTTTGTACATGCGTTCCCACTTCTTTGAGCATATTCACAAACGGAAGCGCACTTCCGTCCATCACCGGGACTTCAAACGAATCCAGTTCAATGACCGCGTTATCAACACCCATGCCGCTGAATGCCGACAAAAGATGCTCCACTGTCGAAACGGTAATACCGTTGGACCCCAGCGTTGTAGCGAGGGTCGTGTCGCAAACATTGTCATACCGCGCATAAATCGGTTCAGCCTCGGGAAGATCCTTGCGGATAAAAACAATCCCCGTATCTGCAGGTGCCGGCTTAATCTTCATATTAACCTTTCGCCCTGTATGCAGCCCGATACTGAAACAATTTATCTCTTTTTTGATTGTACGTTGTAAGTTCATAATTTTATGCCAGGATATCTAATCTTTCTTCAAATTTATCAAAGGCAAAGAACATGCCATATTTGATGATATTTATTAAAAAAGAAATCATTGTAATTATTGAACTATTTAAAGACAATACGCAGCAAGACCAACTTATTTCGATTAAAGTGTGGCAAATTTGACACAGCGATTATGAAAAAACAATTGATCTCAGGAATGTTTATTCTGTTTGTAATACCGTTCTTTCTCACTGTAAATGCAACCGCAATACGGCTGACGGTACATTTCCAGTTCTTTGGATATCTTAACGCCTTCCTCCCACCCCACGCGGAAGTCCTGATAGTAAAAAGATACTCCCATCTTTTGACTGAGATTATCTCCGGCTTGATGGATGAAATCATGTTTCTGATACTTGCTGTATAACAATGTTGTTGTGAACGCATCGTACTTTTCCTGCAAGGCCATCTGAGCTGTAAACGTCAGACGATCCTGCAGACAGTAAGAGCACCTTTCTTTTCCTTTGAAAGCGACGCCCTTTAAAAATTCTTCCATCAAGTAATCTTCGGGCCAGATGATTTTTAAATATATTTGATCCGCGTATTGGCTTAAGGTCTGATAACGCTTTTTGTATTCCTGATACGGGTGAATGTTGGGATTGTAAAAAACACCGGTGACTTCGTGTCCCTGTGTTCTTAATTCTTTCAGAGGATAAATCGTGCAGGGTCCGCAGCAAATATGCATTAATATTTTCATCTTACAACAACATCCGTTGCGATACGTTGTCCGCTTAAAAAATTTCAGTCTGTCCGGAAGCCTTCAGGCCGAAATGTTCATAAGCCCTGGAACAGGCGATCCGTCCGCGTGCCGTCCTTTGCAGATAACCTTCCTGAATCAGGAATGGTTCATAGACATCTTCAATGGTGACCCTTTCTTCTCCAATGGCGGCGGCAAGACTCTCGATACCGACCGGACCGCCGTTGAATTTCTCAATCAGCGTCAACAGCAGCCTTCTGTCCATCTGATCAAACCCTTTCTGATCGACTTCAAAAGCAGTCAGCGCTTCCTGCGCTATTTTCCCGTCTATGGTTCCGTCCGCCTTCACTTCGGCATAATCGCGAACGCGCTTGAGCAAGCGGTTGGCTATACGGGGTGTGCCACGCGCACGTCCGGCCAATTCCTCGGCGCCGGAAGCCGTCAGTTTCACACCCAGAATGGAGGCCGACCGTTTAATGATTACGGCCAGTTCCTTCGGCGAATAGAATTCCAGACGAAAATGCATGCCGAAACGATCCCGCAGGGGCGAGGTCAGCGATCCCGCTCTCGTCGTTGCCCCCACCAGAGTGAATCGGGGAATATCCAGTTTCATGGATCGGGCAGACGGTCCCTGTCCGATCAAGATATCGATGTGAAAATCTTCCATGGCTGGATACAGAATTTCCTCCACGACGTGGGAAAGACGGTGAATCTCATCAATAAAAAGCACTTCATTTTCATGCATATTCGTCAAAATCGCCGCCAGATCTCCCGGTCTTTCGATAACCGGTCCCGATGTGACCTTGATATCAACGTTCATTTCTCTGGCGATAATATAGGCCAGCGTCGTTTTTCCGAGTCCCGGAGGACCGTAAAGAAGGACATGGTCAAGGGCCTCCCGGCGTTTTCTGGAGGCTTCGATGAATATGGCCAGATTGCTTTTCACCTTTTCCTGACCGACATAATCTTTTAACATGGTCGGTCTTAAGGTGACTTCAAAATCATTTTCTTCTTCCGCGCATGAAGGACTGATGAGGGAATTTTTTTTCGATTTTTCCATCGCTGATTCCTTATACGTCTTTTTACCCGGCTAGAATTTTCAATGTCTCTTTCAGAATTTTATCCATACTCAATTTTGCTTCGGATGTGCGCAGAACCTTGTTGAGCGCATCCCGGGCAACATTGTTTCGATACCCCAGATTCATTAAAGCGGAAAGGACATCTTCCTGCATGAGATCATCCGCAAGATGCTGCGTTTGATCTTCGGGAGCCTCTTCGATTGCCATTTTTTTCAGAACCTTTTCTTTCAACTCCAGGACAAGACGCTCGGCCATTTTTTTACCGACGCCCGGAACATTCACCAGTTTACTGACATTGCCTCCGGAGATGGCCCTGAGCAGTTCCGGCGCCGCGATGCCGGAAAGAATATTCATGGCAACCTTCGGCCCGATGCCGCTGACGGAAATCATCAGTTGAAAAAGGTCTCTTTCCTGAAGCGTGTGAAAACCGTACAAATGAATGGCATCCTCCTTGACGTTCGTATGAATATGCAGCGAAATGGTCTGGCCGGTTTCCGGCAGTTCATAAAAAGTCGTCAGAGGAATAAAAACCCGATAACCGACGCCCCGCACGTCTACAATAATCTGAGAGATGCCCTTGTAGGCAATGGTTCCGCTGATTAAAGCAATCATCAGATGGGTTTGTCCTTTAAAAAATTGGCATGGCATATGGCCGTTGCCAGGGCGTCCGCCGCATCCGGGGGAGGCATTTCCGGCAGATTTAAAATAGCCTTAACCATCACCTGTACCTGTCGCTTCTCCGCTCTGCCGTAGCCCACAACCGCTTTTTTGACTTCCAGCGGCGAATACTCAAAAATATTCAAATCCTTATCCGCGCCGGCAAAAATCACCACGCCCCTCACCTGCGCCTGTTTAATCAAACTGCGTACATTTTTCCCGTAAAAAATATTTTCCAGCGCAACAGCCTGGGGAACTGTCTGCGCAATCAGAGAGGAAAGCTGCTGATAAATATATACCAAGATTTCCGACAAAGACGAGTTTCTTTTCGGTTTTATTTCACCATGAACAACGTGCTTAAGATAATTTCCTTTTTTCTCAATGACGCCGTAACCGGTGACGTGACTGCCCGGATCTATACCCAGAATTCGCAATGTCATTCATTCCATATTTTTAAAAATGGTTTTTATGGATCTCAACTCAACTTCTTCATGACCTCTTCATCAATATCGAAATTGGAATATACGTTCTGGACATCGTCGTTATCTTCCAGTTTCTCCATCATCTTCAGCATCTGCTCCGCCTTGTTGGCTTCCAGTTTTACGGTATTAGACGGAATCATGCCGATCCTGGCTTCCAGATGTTTAATCCCCTTGTCATCCAGAATCTTCTTGACCGCTTCAAAGGACCCGGGATCGGTAATCACTTCGTACTCGCTGTCCTCCGTTTTCACATCTTCCGCCCCGGCTTCTAAAACCAGTTCCATCAGAGCATCTTCATCAATCACTTTCTTGTCGATAACAATACTCCCCTTCTTGGCGAACATCCACGCAACACAGCCGTTTTCACCGAGATTGCCGCCATGCTTCGAAAAGATATGTCTGATTTCTGCAACAGTTCTGTTTTTATTATCCGTCATGATTTCCACAAGAACCGCCGCACCGCCCGGTCCGTAACCTTCATAGGTGACTTCTTCATAGGCCGCCGCGCCTTCGCCGCCGCCGGTACCTTTTTTGATCGCCCGCTCAATATTATCCTTGGGCATATTTTCTTCCTTGGCCAGCATGACAGCCTGCCTTAACCTCGAGTTGCCTTCAATATCCCCTCCGCCCAGCCTTGCCGCCAGAGTTATTTCCTTGATAATTTTAGTAAATATTTTGCCGCGTTTGGCATCTATCGCACCCTTTTTTCTTTTAATCGTGCTCCATTTGGAATGGCCGGACATACAGTTCTCCTTAATGGTTTTTTCATCGTTTTTCTAATAACATAAGGCAATAGGCTTGTAAAGCCTATTGCCTTATGTGGAAGAATAATTTCATGGTAAAAATAAAGGTTCGTTTATCGTTCCATGGCGGAATCATTTTAATTAATGTATTGGATTGGATATTTTCTGGAATAGCCCACCAGTTCAATATACCCTTGACCTTTGACGGATTTGTCATGAAACGTTCCGCTGACGGATATGGCCCCTTCCCAGTAGGGCATGGGTTGTAAATTGACTTCCTGCTCAGCCATAACCGGCTGACATTTCAGTTTTAGCTTGAAAGGCCTGACAATGATTTCCCATGAAGACGGATAATCGGAGTCGGTTTTTTCACTGTGCCAGTAGTCCAGATTCCTGATTTCGATATCCCGCGCTTTGACGGGAATGGTTTTTCCATTCGGCAGAACAAAGGTTCCACCGACCAGGCTGTTTTTCAGATCGCCTTCACTTCTGATAACATAGATCATTAATTCGTAATGGTTCTCCAGCTGAATACTGAACCAATCCCATCCGCTCTGCGGGTAAGTGAGCTTCATGGTTCCGTATTCATGATCCATCCATGATTTTCCATGCACATCAAGCGATTCGCCCCCGATGGTTAAAGTGCCGGACGTTTTCATGTTCGTCAATGAATAATAATAATTGGAATTGCCCCCTCCTTTATCGACGATGCCCTGTCGTCCATGCAGGGCGGCGACCTTTACCGGCTGCAGTTCCAGTTCGATCCGGCCGTCATCCATTTCAGCGTACAGAAGATGTTTCCCTTCTTCTTCACGGGCCGTCCAGGTGCCGATCATGAGATCGTATTTTGTATCGTCCGCTTTTGACGGCAAGCCGAAGAAATTATTCACCTCTTGCGTCATAAATTTCTGATGGGTAATGTCGGTAATAACAAAATGCCCCATCATTCCAAGATCTTTGAGCCAGTGCGCCGGGATGGGAATAAAAAAATGCGGAACCTTATCCTCACTGGTAATTCGCTTGAAGAAGGTCAATTCATATCCGAATTCCCTTCCATCCTCCGCTTTCAAATGTCCTGTGTAATACCACCATTCATTCTGAGCCCAGTAATGAGCGGCGGCGTCAGCGGGCAGACTGAGGGGTTTGACTGGCGAAGAATGATTGAGCGTATAAGCGGGAGCACAGGCTACCACAATCAAAGACAGCAAAAGGAAAAACGAATGTTTTATTTTTTTCATGTTTTTTACCTCATGACTTTTCAAAGCCCGTGAAATCTTCGGCGTCATGCCTCTTTCGCAAACCCATCCGGACTTTTTACTGCGCGGAAAATCCGCCGTCCACGGGGAAAATACCGCCGGTAATGTAATTGGACGCCTTGGATGCCAGAAATACGGCCAATCCCTTTACATCGTCTTCTTCCCCGTACATCTTGAGCGGAATAGCGCCGACCGTCAAATCGAGAATGGGTTTCATCTCCGGCTTGAATAAATGGCCCATCATATCCGTTTTGAAAAAACCCGGAGCAATGCAATTCACATAAATCTTGTAACGGGCCAGTTTAAGGGCCAGCGTTTTGGTCAAGCCTTCCACGGCAAATTTGGACGGATTATAAGCAACGGCCGGATGCTCTTCTTCATTGGAGCCGCGCGAACCGTAGATGGAAGACACATTGATCATCTTGCCGCCGCCTTTTTCCTTCATAATCCGGGCAACCTGCTGGGAAAGAATCCACACGCCCTTGACATTAACGTCAAATATTTTTTCCCACTTATCCAGCGGATAATCCAGCGTCGGCGCTCCCCATGTCAGTCCGGCATTATTGACCAGGATGTCGATCGTGCCGAATTTATCCATGGCGGCTTTGACCAGATTGCCGATATCTTCTTTTTTGGCCAAATCGCATTTCACCGCCAGAGCCCGGATACCCAGATTTTCCAGTTCCTTTACTTCTTTTTCGAGGTTTTCCATCTTGCGCGACGCAATGACGACATCTGAACCGGCTTCCGCAAGCCCCGTCGCTATGAATTTACCGATGCCTCTGCCGCCGCCTGTCACGACGGAAATCTTGCCCTTCAAATCAAACAAATCTTTGACGTTCATTTTACAAACTCCTTCACATGTTTTTTATTCATTGAAAATATTCTTTACGATCCTGCCATGATCGTTTTTACAACATCTGCGGTTATTATTTTATGGAAGATAAATGTCATTGTACGGGTTTCAGATAAACTGTTCCAATGCCGGATGAATTTAAAAGGAATGATTTTCAACGTTCTGCAAAAGAGCGGCCATTCACGATTTCTCTCACCTTAAGCATTAGGTCCGCCCACGGGGACAACCAGCCTGATATGCTGTCTGGCAAGCATAAGCACCGGGGCACGCCAATCGCGGCCGGACCCGTCAAGCGATAACAATTCAACGTTTACAAGGATGATAAATTCCTGATCACTTCGGTTTAAATAATCGGAAAGGCGGCTGCGATACCCTTCCTGAGGCAGTGTTATATCTCCTTCCACGCGATAGCGGTCCGTTTCCACTACAACTCTTTCATGCCTCATTTCCGCAGGCGGCATTACTATGACCTCCGCAACGCAATATCAGATATGTTTTTATCAATCAGCCAATGATCGTCGCAAACTTTTTAAAATTTCCACCATTTCTAATAAAATTATAGAAAATTTGAATGTGTAAGTCAATGAAATATTCAACAGCACATTGTCAAAAATATAAAATTGATTAAAAAAGGGGTTCCGGAAAATAAGTTGACTGTTCATGAACAAGCCTGAGAAAAACATGTTTAATGTTTTGTCTTTGCTTTTTTCATCGGATGGCAAAACATAAAAAAAGCCGGGCAACCATAAGGGTCGCCCGGCAATTTCATTTCTTGATTAGAGTGCTACTATTTCTCTACGGTTAAGAAACCTTTCGGATGGAAATCTTTTCCCGCAACCTTTTTCGAAATTCCTTTCTGATCCAGGTATGGGGTAATGCCACCCATGAAGAACGGCCAGCCCGCTCCCATGATGACGCCGGTATCCACATCTTTCGGTTCCGCCACGACACCTTCCGCAAGAATCAAGTCGACTTCTTTGGCTACACGCTCCAACACACGCGCCTTGATCTCGTCGTCGGTGAATCTCTTGTTCCCCTGCGGCCAACCGGCTTTGATCTCGGGATCGACATCGATGCCTTTGTCCGTAAAGGTAACCATTTGTTTCTTGCCCTTCGCCACCAGGTTCTTGAGTCCGGCATTGACCGGGAATCGGTCGGGGAAAGACTTGTTGAGGGTTTCCTGAACATGCAGTGCGATAGCAGGGCCCACCAGCGCAGCCAGTGTGAACGGCGACATGGGGAAGCCCAGATCGAATACTGCGTTGTCCACCTGCATGAAATCGGCGCCTTCGTCGATGCACTGGAAGATACCGTCCATCCAGGCCAGTAAAACTCTGTTGACCAGGAATGCAGGGGCATTCTTCACCAGAACCGGTGTCTTCTTGATCTTCTTGGCAATGTCAAATGCGGTTGCCAGAACGACATCGCTGGTCTTGTCGGTTTTGATGATCTCGACAAGCGGCAGCACGGCGATGGGATTAAAGAAATGGAACCCGACCACGCGGGAAGGATCTTTCAGATTTTTGCCCATTTCAGCAACATCCAGAGAGGATGTGTTGGTTAGGAACAGGCATTCCGGCTTGCAGGCTGCTTCCAGTTCGCCGAAAATTTTCTGTTTGATGCCCATTTCTTCGAAAACCGCTTCGATAACGAAATCACAATCCTTGAACGGCTCATAGGTCAAGGTGCCGGAAATAAGATCTTCGCCTATCCACTTGGCATCCGCTGCGGACAGTTTGCCTTTTTTCGCGGTCTTGGCAAGCTGTTCCCTGCAGTAAGCCAAGCCCTTATCAATAAATTCCTGTTTGATGTCTTTCATGATAACGGGGCACTGATAACGCTGTGCGAATAACAGGGCCATCTGGGAAGCCATCAGGCCGGCGCCGATAACGCCGATCTTGGCGATCTTGTTGCCTTTGACTTCTTTCGGCGGTCTGCCGGGAAGTTTCTTGGCGCGGCGCTGGGTCAGATCGAAAGAGTAAACACCGCACTTGAACTGATCGGACATAATCATATCAGCCAGAACTTCAGTCTCTTTCTGGAACCCTTCATCATAAGACCATTCCGCCGCACCCTTGATCAACTCGAGAGCTTTGTAAGGTGCAATGGCGCCTGAATGAACCTTACCGGTAATGAATTCTTTTGTCTTATTGTAGAGCTCATCACTCATCTTCGGATCCACTTTCTTGCGCTCAATTTTCTCCTCGCCGGTAATGATTCTCTCCAGTAAAGCAATGGATTCATCCATGAACTCGGCCGGAGCAATGAGTCTATCCGCCAGACCCATCTCGACAGCTTTTATAGAATTGATCATTTTGTTCATATTGAGCGGGTTGTTGATGATGAGCTCAATGGCTGCTTCCGGACCGCAAAGTTTGGTTACCAGCTGAGTTCCGCCCCAACCGGGAATCAAACCGAGGAAGCACTCGGGCAGCGCATAATGATCGCATCCGCCCGGGCTCTTGGAGATCGTGCGGTAATTGTGATACAGCCCGACCTCGACGCCGCCGCCCATCGCCGCGCCATTAATGGCGGCCAGTGTCGGGATCTTGAGATTCATGATTCTTTTGAACGTACCATGTCCCATCTCACCGATTTTGAGAAGATCCTCTTTTGTTGCAGTCGGATCCACACTCATAATGTCGGCGCCGACATTGAAGATGAAAGGCTTGCCAGTCAAGATCCAGCCTTTAACATCCTTGTCTTTTTCAACGGTATCAATAATTTTGTTTAGAAATTCAAAGGCCTCAAAACCCCACGTATTGGGGATATTGTAGAACTGGCCGTTGTCCATTGTAACAATCGCTATTTTCCCAGCCTTTGCTGACTGCAAGAAATTGAGTTTACATTCTGTTATATACTTTGCCATAGCCTTAACCTCCTATAATTTTTTCCCTACGACGTTTTCCCAAATGATAGAACCACCCATACCGAGACCGACACACATGGTGGTCAGTCCGTACTTCGCCTTCGGATTAAGCTCGAAGTCCTGCGCCAATTGCATGCTCAGGCGAACACCGGAGCTGGCCAGCGGATGGCCCATGGCAATGGTTCCGCCGTATGGGTTAAGGCGTGGGTCTTGAGGTAGCTTCATGCCAAAGTGCTTCATGAAACCGACAGCCTGGACAGCGAATGCTTCGTTCAATTCGATGATATCGAGATCATCAAATTTCATATTGAAGTTCTTGAGAACCTTTTCCGTGGAAGGAACAGGACCCCATCCCATAATGGACGGATCCACGCCAACGAAACCGGCACCGACAAATTTCATCTTGGGCTGAATGCCCAGTTCTTTACATCGCTTGCCTGACATGATGAGTGAAACGCAAGCGCCGTCATTCAACCCCGAAGCGTTTGCCGCGGTGACATGGCCTTCCGCCTTGAAGGGGAATTTCCGGAAATTTTTGATGCTCTCAAGCGTCGTTCCGCGCTTGGCTTGTTCATCATAATTGGCAACTTTCCATCCATTGGGGGTAAAAACCGTCATATCAACACAGTGCTTATGGTAATAGCCTGCATCCAAAGCCTTGAAATATTTTTCCAGACAATGGTAGGCATATTCATCGGCTTCTTCTTTCGTCACCGGCTGTTCGCCGTTTTCCGGAAGCCAGTCGTGCAGTTTTTCCGCCGTGTTGCCCATATTGAAATACTTGACCTCGACCATCTTCTCGGTGACAACCCGCGGATTCGGGTCTGCGCCCGCTCCCATGGGATGGTGAGCCATGTGCTCCACACCGCCTGCAATAATAATGTCGGCGCAGCCCGTCTTGACGAAAGATGAACCGATGGCCTGGCAGGTCATACCGCCCGCGCACATTCTGTCCACCGAAAATCCGGGAACCTCTACCGGAAGACCTGCGGTGAGAACCGTTACCCTTCCCATCGTAGTACCCTGATCCCCAACCTGCGTTGTCGCACCCCAGATGTTGTCGTCAACTTCGCCCCATGGAACCTTCGGGTTTCTTCTAATAAGTTCTTTCATGACTTTCGTCACCAAATCATCTGCGCGGGTGGTCCAGTAATGGCCGTCCTGTCTGGACTTTCCGAACCATGTACGCACTCCATCAACAAAATACGCATCTCTTAAAGCCATAAAACATCCTCCTTGCTTTATATCGGTGTTCTTTTAATTATTGAGATAGGAATAAATGACCACCAATAGTTATTCAGATAGGGATAAATGATCACCAACTACGGTAAGACCTCTTGATCCTTAAGCTGTTGTTTTATAGCATCACAGCGGAAGTTTTGTCAATCAACTTCTGACTAATAACAACTTTTTTTGCAACCATCCCGGATTGCCGCAAACGAGGATTCTCAAAAGATCAGATGATCTTTTCCAAAACCGGCATTTAATGATGATGCAGAAAAGAAAAGGGGGCGCAGCCTAAACCACAACCCCTTGATTTCATTGGTAGGCGGTACTGGGATTGAACCAGTGACTTCTACCGTGTGAAGGTAGCACTCTCCCGCTGAGTTAACCGCCCAAGAGGTGTGTGCTATAACTTAAAGTATTGCTTATTTCAAGGGGAAAAAGTATCCGGATTTAAGAAAACGGTTTTAACGATTTTCGCACAGTACGCTTTGCTTTATTCGAAGGATGCGATTGAAAGAGGTCGACCCCTCCGCCATCCCCGGTAAAGGGGATGACGAAGGGATCGAAAGAAGAGTTATAGCTTTTTTACAAAAGCTAGGAAGGGGCCATTTTTACAGCATCTCATAGATTGCAGCAGCTCCCATACCGCCGCCGATACACATGGATACGATACCGCGTTTGCTGCCGCGTCGTTTCATTTCATGCAGCAATTGAGCGGTCAGTTTGGCGCCTGTGCATCCCAGCGGATGGCCCAGAGCAATTGCACCGCCGTTGGGATTGATGTCACCGGCATTCAAACGATCTTCAATGCCCAACTCTCTGATGCAATAAAGAGCCTGGGAAGCAAACGCCTCGTTGATTTCGAAGACGTCAATATCCTTTGTTGTCAAACCGGCAAGTTTGAGAACCTTGGGAATAGCGTATCTCGGACCGACGCCCATTTCTTCCGGTTTGCATCCGGCTACCGCATAGTAAGCCAGTTTGGCAATGGGTTTTACGCCGATGGCTTTGGCTTTTTCCGGAGTCATCAGGAGCGTAAAGGCGGCGCCGTCAGTCATCTGCGAAGAGTTGGCGGCGGTGCAGTTTCCACCCTGTTTGAAAGGTGATTTCATTTTCCCCATGGCCCCCAGGTCGGAGGGCCATCTCACACCATCATCCGTGTCAAACACAAATTCCGTGCGGATACGTTTTCCTTCCTTGTCTTTTTTATATTTGAAGGCTTTGATGGGGATAATCTCATCTTTAAACTTACCAGCCTTGATGGCTTCATAAGCCCTGCGATTGCTCTCTAAACCAAATTTATCCATATCTTCACGGGAAACGCCATGATTCATTGCAACGTTTTCCGCCGTGTTGCCCATGTTCATGTACACATTGGGCATGGTGTCCCACTCCCAATCGGGGTTGGGACGGAAGATGCCGCCGCCCATGGGGATGTGGGTCATGGACTCAACACCACCGGCGATGATAACATCGGACCAGCCGGCGCGAATCTTCGCCGTGGCATCAGCAATGGACTGAACGCCGGATGAGCAGAAACGGTTGAGAACCATACCGGATACCGGCTCAGGCAATCCGGCGCCTACAGCCAGGACTTTACCGAAGTTCATTCCGGCTTCCGCTTCCGGAAAAGCGCAGCCGACAATAACATCATCAATATCTTTAGGGTCTAACTGGGGAACTTTTGCCAACAACCCTTTCAGAACCTGAACACCAAAGACGTCCGCTCTGGTTTCAGACAGACCGCCTCTTTTATATCTTCCACCGGCACTCCTTACGGATGCGACAATGACAGCTTCACTCATATTATTTTCCTCCTTACAGGCTTTTGTTATTTTAAAGGCCGGAGGCTTGGTTTTCAGACCTCCGGCACGTGATTCATCCTAGTTGCGCAGGGGCTTGCCGGTCGTCAACATGGCGGATATTCTATCCTGCGTCTTCTGTTCACCGCAAAGGCTCATAAACGCTTCAATTTCCAGATCCAGCATTTCCTGCTCTGTGATCCAGGTTCCTTCCGCGCAGGTACCGCCGCCCAAGACATGGGCAATTTTCATGGCAATATGAACATCATATTCGGAAGCGTATCTTCCGGCCTTCATGTTGCTGAGAATCGCACCGGCCAAACCTCGCAGATTTTCTCCCATCACGGGGATTAAAGCGGGCTTCGGCGGTTTGTAGAACTTGGACAGGCCCAGCACAATCTGTTTGGCTTCGTAAATCTGCATGTCTCTGCTCATATTGATCATATTGGTTTTGCGGATATAGCCCAGATCCTGAGCTTCCTGAGCGCTGGTCGCAACCTTGGCGGTGGCGACATTTTCAAAAATCTTGCCGAAATGATACTGCATATTCAATCCGCTTTCCACAACACCGGCGGGAATGCCTTCCGTCGCGCGAATGGCCAGTTCTTTACAGCCGCCGCCCGCGGGAATAACACCGACACCCACCTCAACAAGACCCATGTAGGTCTCGCCGTTGGCCAGACAGTAGTCGCCGTGCATGGCGATTTCACAACCGCCGGCAAGCGCCATACCTGCCGGAGCAATGACAACCGGCTTGGGCAGATATTTCATCTTCATATTGACGATCTGCAATTCCCTGACCATGGTTTTCAGTTCATCCCACTTGCCTTCCTGAATCGCCACCAACACCAGGAAGAGATTGGCGCCGGCGGAGAACATGCGCTGATCATGGTTGGCAACAACCAGTCCCGTGAAATCTTTATTCACGATATCGCAACCTTCTGAAATCATCTTCATCATATCGGGATCGATGGAATTCATCTTGGTATGGAATTCCAGGCAGGCCACACCATCGCCGATATCGACCAGAGAAGCGCTGGGATTTTCTTTAATCGTCTTCTTTCTTTCCTTGAGACCGGGCAGCAGGATGATCTTGGGATTTTCGTCCAGTTTCACATAGCCCTTCTTTTTGAAATCATAGTAAGATTTTACGCCTTTTTTATCCACTTTGTAGAAAGAGGTGCATTTATTCTTCAGCATCTCTTCAATCTTGGGGGGAACTTTCTTGCCCAGTTTCTTCATGACGGCAACGGCTTCCTTGACGCCTACAGCATCCCAGGATTCAAAAGGACCGAGTTGATGATTGTAGCCCCACTTCATGGCGTTATCGATTTCAACGATGGTATCGCAGATTTCGGGAATGCGGTTCGCGGCATAGATGAAGTTGTTGCACATATATTCGCGCAGATAATCACCGGCGGCATCTTCTCCGTTGAAGGCGACTTTCATACTACTGGCAACACCGAAATCGACCCATTTCTTTGCTTCGGAAATGGACGCAAACTTTGGTTTCTGTGCCGGAGCATATTCCATGGTTTTCCAGTTCAGAGCGTATTTAACATTCTTGCCCTTTTCGTCCTTGACTTTCTTATAGTAACCTCCCTTGGTTTTATTACCCAGCCACTTGTTCGCCATCATCTTTTCGGCGAATTCGGTGGGTAAAAAGATATCACGGCACTCATCTTTGGGAACAGCATCATAAAGGTTCTTGGCAACATGAACCCCGATGTCAAGACCAACCAGGTCCATGGTTCCAAAAACGGCGGTCCCGGGGCGGCCTACGACCTTCCCCACAATGGCGTCAACTTCTTCAACACTCATACCTTTTTCTACCATGACCCTGCCCGCATTGGACAAATCATAAACACCGATACGGTTCCCGATGAAGTTGGGAACGTCTTTACATACAACGACACCTTTGCCGAGCACTTCCTCGCTGAACTTTGTCATGTAAGCAACGACATTTTTATCCGTTTCCTTGCCGGGAATGATTTCCATTAACTTCATATAACGGGGGGGGTTGAAGAAATGTGTCCCCAGGAAACGTTTTTTCAAATCTTTACTGAAATTGGCGGAAATATCCTTGATGGGAAGACCGGAAGTGTTTGTGGAAACGATACAGGTCGGCTTGACAACCTTTTCCACCTTGGCGAAAAGTTCCTGTTTAACCTTCAGGTTTTCAATCACAACTTCGCAAACCCAGTCGCAATCTGCCAGTTTTCCCAAATCGTCTTCAAAGTTACCGATGGTAACCATTGATGCATTACTTTTAGCATAAAAACTGGCCGGCTTCGACTTGGTGGCTCCGGCCAATCCGTTTGCCGCAAAACGATTGCGCCATGCCGGACTTTTCTCGCTTAATCCTTTCTTCTTATCATCCTCGGTAAGTCCTCCCGGGGGGATGATATCCAGCAGATAACACTCAATGCCGGCATTCGTTAAATGGGCTGCGATGTTCGCACCCATAACTCCCGCGCCTAAAACAGCTGCTTTTTTGATCTCAAATGACATGTTTTGCCTCCTTTGCCTTTCCTTGCTTAAACTTTTGGCTGATAATAAAAATCTTTAAATACTCATCACGCTTTTTTCAGGCCCTTGATGAATATCTCCAATGCTAAATTTGTTGTGGAATAAATTCTTTCCTTTCTTTTGGTCTGCGCGCCTGAAAAAATGTAAAGAGAAATAATGCCATTGAGCAGACCCCATAACGCGTTTTGATTTTGTTTGATATTGACTTCAGCGGAAAATTCTTTTGAATCCACCCCCAGCTGCAATATTTGACCGATGACATTGATTGAGCTCGCATTGGCATTAAGAATTTGAGCATTGAGCTTCTCCGGCAAATTCATTTTGGCGGGCTGGAGCATGTAGGCCATAAGGATTCTGAACAACTCGTCGTCATTGAGGAAGAAATCAATATAGATATATGAAAATTCTGTCAGCAAATCGGTGGCTGAACTGCCTTTTTCCAGAAGTACCGAGACCCGCCGGTTAAAATTATCAATATCACTTAAAAGAATCTGCGCGTAAATTTCTTCTTTGCTATCAAAATAAAGGTAAATCGACCCTTTCCCCAACTCGGCAGACTTGGCGATTTCATCGACGGTGACCTTATTGAAACCTTTTTTGAAAAATAACGAGCGCGCTGACCTGAGAATCAATTTCTTGCGGCTATCTTTCTCTTTTACTCTTCGTTCCAGAAGTCCCACAGCTACTTTCTTCCCTGTTGAGATGCAACCGCGCAGAAAAATAATGGTCAATATATGACCGACGGTCAGTTTCTATCTAGTTCATTAAAAATACAAAGTCAAGGAAAATAATTTTTGAAAAAAAATACTATGAACGTCAGAGGATACTGAAATCGGATATATTTTTAAGTAATTGATATTATTTTATATTTATATGAAATATTTTTTCCCCCGTGTTTCGGGTTACCGGATGATAAACGGCTTTAAAACATTTACCTCTCATGACGATTTTTATTCTTCTCCAAGGTGATTTTTAAATTTCTTTGTGCATGGAGATTGCGCGGATTAATCCTTAAAGATTTTTGAAAGTAGTCGATCCCTTCTTTTATTTTACCGGCTTCAACAGAAGCAATACCCGCGATGTTGTACGCCTCTTCATAATCGGGCTTTATGCGAATAGCTTTTAAAGCGTATTGAAGAGATTCCTCATAATTGCCCTCTTCCAGATATATGAAACTTAAATTGTAAAAAAGTTCTGGTGAATTTTTATTCAGCCGGCCGGCCGTCTCGAAATTCTTCATTGCCTCATCATGCTTCCCCATTTTTTTCAAAACAAGAGCTTTATTACTGTACGCCGGGAAAAACTGAGGATGAATTTTTAAGGCCGTATCGAAATAGGTTAATGCTTTCTCATGCTCGCCTCTTTTAGCCATTTCCTGACCAATTACCTGATACGCCAAATGATTTTTCGGATCTTTTTCAATGACATGATTAAATAACGTGACGGTGTTTTCCCATATTTTAATTTGATTACGGCTGGTAACTGCAAAAAAAATGATTATCAAAATGAATAAAACGATCAATATTTTCTTTAAAAAAACAGTTTTTGGAAAAACTTTTTCTCCCCCCCAGGCAATCATCATAAAAATGCCGATAAACGGAACATACGCATAACGATCGGCCATGGTGTGATCGGCAATCTGAATAAAACCGATCACCGGAACGAAAGTTCCCAGATACCAGAACCAGCCCACAGGCAAATACGGGTGTCTTTTAAAATATCGGCATACAAAAATTGTCACAAAAATCAAAAAAACCGCGCAGGCAAACAGCTTCCAGAAGGGAACACTTAAAGATAGATAATAAACATGCAAATCCAAAGGGGAAAATAAGTTTTTCAGATATGCCACATAGGAAAAAACCACATTACCCATTCGCCAGGCAAAAGTCGTGTATATGGTCTGATCGGTTCGCGGAGCGCCAATGGTCAAAAAAATCACAATCGCCGACAAAATAAAAAGGGGAATTTTCTCCATAATCAGAAAACTGATTTTTTCTTTTTTCAAATTTAACGGATGGCCTGTTGTCTCTTCTATCGCAATGGCTGTTCTGTTAAGCGGCCAATAATCGATGAGCAACAAAACGAAGGGCAGGGTTACCAGCATCGGTTTCGACATCAGGCCCATGGCAAAACTGATCAATACCGGCACATAGCGTTTCCAGCCGGGCCGTTTTGCGTACCACACATAGCACAGCATGGTCGTCATCCAGAAAAACGTGCTCAGGACATTTTTGCGTTCAGCGATCCAGGCAACGGATTCCACATTGATCGGATGGACGGCAAATAAAGCAGCCACGAAGGCGCTGCGCCATTCGGCGCCGGTGAGGATTCTCAAAAGAAAAAATAACAAAACGGCATTCAGAATATGAAGGATAACGTTTGTCCAGTGATAACCGCCGGCATTCAAACCGAAAATCCGGTAATCGAGCATCAGCGAAAGCCATGTCAAGGGATTCCATAACCCGAAATATGTCGTCGTAAATGCCCAACGCAATCCGTCGGTTGTTATCCCGGACTGCAGATGAATATTTTGCGTAACATAGACATCATCATCGAAATAGATGAATCCGTAATCCTGCACCGGCCAATAGATATAAAGCACCATCGCAATAATTATCAGAATGACAAGAATGGACTGTTTCCTGCTTATGTTATTTTTTTCAAACATGTGTTCTGTTTTTGTTATCAATTTATCTTTAAAATGTCTCTCTGGTATTTATTCACTTCACAGACAAAATCATTCTTTTAAAACATACCACGGCTATCCTTTTTTCTTTATTCAGATTGGACTTTTTAATAATGTCCGTGCAATTTTTAAATTATTCTGCGCTTTGATGTTATCGGGATTAATGCGTAAAGCATTTTCAAGATTTTGTATACTTTCTTTAAGATTCCCTTTTTTTAACAACGCAAGACCTAAAAGATTATATGCGTCCCCATATTTAGGATCTTTTCTAATGGATTTCTGAGAATACTCTTCACATTTGTCAAGATTATTATCCTCTAAATACAACAATCCCAACATATAATATGCTTCAGCGGGAGCTTGAACTTCTTGAATGGACTTTTTTAAGACCTGAATCGCTTCGTGACGTTTGCCCAGTCTATTTAAAATGATCGCTTTATTCCTATACGCCGCATACACGTTGGGAGTTAATTTCAAGCCCATGTCGTAATAATACAAGGCTTGCTCGTTTTTACCATTTCTTGCGAATTCCTGGCCTATCAGTACATAAGCCACATAATTATTCGGATCTTTTTTCAGAGCGTATTCAAACAGGGTAAATGAATTTTGCCATAGTTTTTGTTGATGATGCGCTGCAACGGCAAGAGAACCGATGCTTAATAAAGACATCACGATTAATATCTTCTTATAAATATCTTTTTTGATTGAAATCTGTTCTGCGCCCCAGGCAACCATAATGAATAATCCGATAACCGTAACATACGCATAACGATCAGCCATCGTTTGCTCGCCAATCTGAATAAGCCCGATGACAGGAATTAACGTCCCCAAATACCAAAACCAGCCGACAGGCAAATAAGGATATTTTTTAAAATATTTACAGACAAAAACCGTAATGATGACCAACAATATTGAAAACAATAAGATCTGCCCGATGCTGATATGAAGGTATAAATAAGGAATAAAAAGGTCGGTAGGCCAAAATATTTTTTTCACATACATGCCATAAGAAAAAATCGCATTTGTAATCCTTTGGCTGAAAACAGAATCTATGGTCTGCTCGATTCGAGGCGCGGAAGCTTCCTGGGGAACATAAAGCGTGATCCCTATCGAGATCATCGATAAAACAAATAAAGGTATTTTCTCCAAAATTAGAAATTTTAGTTTTCCTTTTGCTACACCGGCAGCAACGTGACTTACTGTGTTGTGCTGCTCATCTATCGCGGTTCGATTAAGCGGCCAATAATCGATGAGCAGCAAAACAAAAGGCAGGGTTACCAGCATGGGTTTCGACATCAGGCCCATGGCAAAACTGATCAGTATCGGCACATAGCGTTTCCAGTTTGGCTTTCTAGTATACCAAACATAACACAACATCGTCAGTATCCAGAAAAACGTGCTCAGGACATTTTTGCGTTCAGATATCCAGGCAACGGATTCCACATTGATCGGATGGACGGCAAACAGCGCCGCAACAAAAGCGCTACGCCAAATAGTCCCGGTAAGATGTCTAAAAAGCAAAAACAATAAAATGGCATTAAAAATATGAATAATCACGTTTGTCCAGTGATAACCGCCGGCATTAAAACGAAAAAGATGAAAATCCAACATAAAGGAAAGCCAAACCATCGGATTCCACAAACCGAAATAGTTTGTACTGAAAGCCCAGCGTAATCCATCTACCGAAAATCCCGTCTGAACATGGCTGTTTTCTGTGATGTACGTAGGGTCGTCAAAATTAATAAAATCATAATTTTGAACCGGCCAATAAACACAGAGGATTAAGATAATCAGTATTAAAACAACAAGAATTGACTGTTTCCCGCTTATGTTAATCTTATCAGGCATCAAACCAAATCTTATGATTAAATTTGTAAATGATTTTTATTTTCGGTTGATAACTTTCACTCTTCAGTAGTCAAAGCCACTTCATGTGAAGCTTCAAAATTACAAAAATTTAATTCTTCTTAAAGCAAAGAACACCATTCTCAATAAAAGCCAGCCGTGTTTCCAGCGGCTGATATTGGTCGTTCCGTACGTTCGTTCCCGGTAGCGAACAGGAATTTCAACAATCTTCAGATTCAACTTGGCGGCACCGAATAAAAGATCAAAATCGCCGAACGGATCGAAATCGCCAAAATAGGAACGATTGGCTGCAATTTTTTCATAATCGGTTTTCCTAAGCACCTTGGTGCCGCACAGCGTATCTTTAATCGGCTGTCCCAGCAGCCAGGAAAAAACCAGACTGAAAAATTTGTTTCCCACCAGGTTAAAAAAACGCATCGCTTCCTTTTCCATGGGATAAACCAGACGCACACCGTTGACAAATTCCGCCTGGCCTTTATAAATTGCGTCATAAAAACGGGGCAAGACGTCCGGCGACACGGTAAGATCGGCATCAAGAATCATCAGAATATCTCCCCCGGCCTGTTGGAATCCCAGACGAACGGCGTCGCCTTTTCCCTGACCGGTTTGCCTGAACAATTTTGCCGGTCGCTGCGGATTGTTCCGGATGGCGCTTTGAATGGTTTCATAGGTTTGATCCGTGGAACCGCCCTCAACAAAAATCAGTTCCGTTTTCCGGCCCATTTCCGGAACGCTTTCAAAAATGCGTTGGATGTTGCCCGATTCATTCCGTGCCGCAATCACCACCGATACGCTGGGCAATTCCTCCCGATCTGACGCAGCAGCCAGAGGCCTGGCCGTGATGAAATGCGTAAGCGCAAAGATTTTAAACGGCCATATTTTGGCGACAAAACGATTCATCAGAGAATCGATCATGGGTGTGCGCAGGGGCCATATCATTTCCTCCCGGTGATTAATCACTTCAAAACCGGCGAGAGCAAGCAACCCCTTGATGTCTTCCACGGTCAGCCAGTTTTGCAACAGCATCGGTTTGGCCAGTCCCAACGACCGGACAACGTTCAGCGGCAATTCCCACAAACGGCTGTAAAAATTTATGATGATGCGCGATCTCGGCGTAGTCAGAGGCAATATCTTCTGAAAAACAGCCTGAACATCCCATAATTCATTAACGACATCGGAAAGAATGATGTAATCAAACGTTTCCTGCAGTTGCAATTCATGGGCATCGGCAGTCACAAAATGAAGATGCGGATGACGCGTCTTTGCCTGTTTAATCATGGCCGTCGAAAAATCGATGCCGACGCCATAGGATGGATCCAGGGAAGCGAGCAGATCGCCGGTACCGCAGCCGATTTCCATCACGCGCTGTCCGGACGGAACGGAAAATCGAGCCACTTCTCGCAAACGCTTATGGTAATAGGCGTTAAACCTTTCCCATTTGTCGAGCGTTTCAGCAATTCTGTCCCAATGGGCGATCCGCACATTTCTGTAACGAACGGCACCTGAATTTCCGTTATGATCTGGTTGCGTGTCCATATTTTAAATTTATCCCATAAAATTCACAAAAAGTCTTCAAGATTATAGTTGACGCCTGAATCATGGGTGTGAACCCCAAAGCAAGCTTCAAAAACATATCCCGCAGCAAGCTGCCGTGCATTAAACCCTCCGCTTTGCGGGATTGTTCAACTTACCTTTTTCGCTACGCTACGCTTTCGGGATTTGAGTTTCAACAATAAATATTTTATTATTGACCCGCAATATTTCTTTTCATAAAAATAACGCCGGTCCCATCACGATAGACCAGGCGCCAGTCTTTTTGACGCATCATCAATTCGTGGGTTTTGGTGCCCGTTTTCAGCAACACCACATCATGGGAGTATTTTTTTAGAAAAACATCCCAGTTTTTTCTTCCGTACAAGAAATCAAAATATTCCTTGTGCACATCCTCCCGATAAACCGTTTCGTAACGGCCGTCCATCGCCACACGGCAACCGGGATAAAACGACCACATCAGATATTCACCCCATTCGAAATGGGGCAAAATATTTCCCCGGATATCCCGGGCGTCCATCCAGGCCATTGCTTTTGTCGGATAAGCATCGGCTGTAACCGCCAGATGAATGTTGGGAATAAAAGAAATTGGTCTTACAGGGTAAAAATGAAAGTAGGCCGCCAACAGTAAAGCCAGCAAAAAGACCGGCAGGAAACGACTCCAACCGAAAAGCATTTTACTTTTCCCCCGTGCTTCCCAGACATATTCAGATAAATAAAAAGGCAAATAGGCCCCCAGCACTAATCCGAAGAGAACGCTATGGCGTATATGAGTCGTTCCCAGATAGATCACGGCAACCGTTACGAAAATGTCCGTCACATCTTTTTTCCGGGACATCAACATAAAAAGTAAAATTATCACGCTCATGATGAGAAATAAAACGGCCGGAAAGACATACCGTCCGGTCTTCAGCGCCGCTAAAACCGACATCCATTCTGTTATTTCCGGTCTCAGCATGGAAACGGCATGAATAGTATAGGTCCAATAGTGAATCCCATAAGGATTGATCAACGTGACCAACAACGCGATCACTCCCCATTTCAGATAAGCAACGGCAATCTTTCTGCGGATCAGAGTTTCTCCGACGGCATATAAAAATATCAGCCCCAGACCGGCAACAAAACCGCCGTGAAAATTACACCAGACAATCTGGATCAGAGGAAGCCATCGGAGAACCTTTTCATTTTCGGCTTTTTTTGAACATTCCAGGATGTAAAGCGTCAGTGTAAAAAAGAAAAAAGTGAAGACTTGTGCCCTGACCGGTTCGTAACCGAATGAGATTAACAGTATTGACGGCACAAGTGCGATAAGAACATCAAAGACGGAGCCTCCCCTTTTTCGGGCTGTTTCATAGATCAGACATAGGGTTAACAAAGCTAAAATGTAACGTAAAAGTTGCAGACTTGCCGGCCCTAAAAACTTCACCAGTCCGAAAAAAACAACTCCGGTCAGCCATTCATGATAAACCCACAAAGGACGTGTGGGCGTATATGAAAAAACATCCTGATAGGGGAAAAAACCTTCCTGCCAGAGAACACGCCCAAAAGAGAGATACCCCCATAAATCATAATCGGCGAGACTTTTATTGAATAATGCTACAAAGAAAACATATAAACCGATCCCGAGGAAAATGATCACAAAGCATCGCAGGAGTTTATCCAACGAAGTATCAGTAAGTTTCTTCATCATATAATTATTAATTGTCTCATAATCGTCTAGACGTTGGTCATTCCAGCATGGGTCTGGCCGGCCATGGTGCACTCCGGGTAAATCCAGAATTATTTAAACTGGACCCCGGCCTTCGCCGGGGTGACGACTGTAGTACATATGTGCCCAATGTCGTGACTATTGTTGGACTGTTAATACAAAACGTTTAAAGTGTTCTATGAAACAATCCCGTTTAAAGATTACGCAATATTTTTATGACACCAATAAAATTTATTATAAATAACTTTTTGTGATATGATTTAAAATACATAATAAATATATATCATGTTATTCGATGCTTCGTCAGGCAAAAATGTATTTTTATTATGAAATAACTATCATAAAATTTAAAATATTTTACAAGTAAAATACTTTAGCGGGGCAATTTGCACGAACAATGCCGATCAATAAAAATACCGTAATGCATCGCGGATTGACAGCCATTCTTGGTATCGCCATTTTTCTGATACTGTTATCCGAATTCATATTAAATTTGACTCCGCCGACAGCCCGCGATGCTTTGATTCATCACCTGGCAATTCCCAAACTCTGGCTCAAAAACGGCGGGTTCTACGAAATGCCATGGGCTGATTTTTCATATTTCCCCATGAACATCGATCTGCTTTACATGATTCCCCTTTATCTTCAGAAGGATTTTCTTGCCAATTTCATCCACATGGGGTTCGGCATCGCCACGGCATTGCTTATTTACCGTTATTTAAATAAGAGAACAGGCCCAATTTCGGGGCTTCTGGGCGTTCTGATTTTCATAAGCACCCCTATTGTATTCCGCTTGTCCACACAGGCCTATGTCGACCTCGGTCTGACGTTTTTTTCGGCGGCGAGTATCTTCTCTTTTATACGATATCGTGACGGCGGATTTAAAGAATTCAAGTGGTTGTTATTTTCATCTTTATCCATGGGCATTGCCCTGGGGACAAAATATAATGCATTGGTCATCTGGTTTTTTCTCACATTATGGATTGTCTTGATCACGGTCCGTGACACAAAAAATCAACGGCAGGCCCTTTGGAACGGAGCCATTTATTTCCTTATCTCCGGCATCCTCTTTTCTCCCTGGCTCATTAAAAACATCATGCTTACAGGCAATCCCCTGTATCCGTTGTTTAAAGAAAGTGTTTCTCAAATGTTCTCACAGAATGCTCACACAAATTTTTTTAGCATGCGGGAAGTGTTATACGAGGAAAATTTATGGGAGACTCTGACGATACCGGTTCGGATGTTTTTTCAGGGGCAGGATAATTCCCCCCGCTATTTTGACGGTGTCCTGAATCCTGTTTTGATTCTGCTGGCGCCATTTTCCATTGCCGATAAATCGTTCATGCGCGACAAACTTTTTTTTATTTCTTTTGCATCATTTTTCATTCTGACGGTGTTTTTTCTGGAAGGGCAAGCCTTTGGCATAGATCAAATCGTCCGGTATGCCCTGCCGGTCATTCCATTCCTTTCAATCCTGGCTGCTATGGGCATGATTGCCGTATGGAAAAGGATCAGGGCCTTCCCCGTTCCCCTCCGCAACATTCTGACGGCACTTTTCTTTTCAATGGTCGTTTTGTTTATGAGCATCAACTACTTTTACATAAAAAATTATTATCAAAATATAAATCCGGGGAGCTACCTTTGGGGAAAAGAAACCCGGGATGAATTCATTTCACGCCACAACAGCAGTTACGAATCCATCAAATATATCAATACACATACACCGGAAAATGCGACAATCCGATTAGTTTTTCTTGCAGGGCGCGGGTATTATCTGGAAAGAAAATATTCCGAAGGGAGCGTTTACGGCATCGGCGACATGCAAAGTCTGGTTAAAGCACAAGACAAACGCACCTTCCGGAACGTCCTTCAATCGCTGGACTGCACGCATTTGCTGATACGAACAGATTTATTGGAAAAATATTTAAACGACAATTATCCTCCCCATATCCGTCAAACATTCTTCCGGAGACTGGGCGAAACCATGGAAGTTCTATACCAAAAAAACAGTTACATGGTTTTACGAATCATCCCGGAAACATGAAAAAATCCTCTAATCGAACCGGAACGTATTCTTTCCCGATGGAGCAGTATTTTGATATACAAAGTTGTGTCAAATCAAAAATTGAAGATTAATTGGGTTTTCCATAAGAAGCTTTTTTGAAACCGCTTACCAGACGAAGAGAACCAAAAAGGATAAACACCGCTCCTAAAATCAACATAAAAAATGAAAACACCAACGACGGACTTCCACCGTACATCGGAATGTTTAGATTGGGATTGGAGCGGTCGTACCTGATTTCGAACGTGTCATCAACCTTTAATATCTCCCATTGCTGTTTGGCGATCATTCCGGTGGCGCTGATCTTACTGTTCGTAGAAGGCATAAACCAATAATCCACATAGTAATTTCCCCCGCCGTCCGATCCCAGTTTGAAATGTTTGTTGGTGATATGACCGACGGCTCTCCCTTCATAGTTTTGCACCCGTTGATATTCCGCATAAGACCCCCAGCTTCCCGCCAGAAAAAACAAACCGACTCCCAGACATATCACCCCCCATAAAACACGGGAAAATGAAATTTTCAAATTAAGACCTCTCCGTAATTTTTTTGTTCGAAA
>Ga0116183_1001046_pt1 | contig 32033 bp, 31 predicted proteins | sample AD_UKC078_MetaG_FD_89753 | JGI IMG/M metagenome (GOLD analysis project Ga0116183, IMG submission 89753) | Active sludge microbial communities of municipal wastewater-treating anaerobic digesters from USA - AD_UKC078_MetaG | ecosystem: Engineered > Bioreactor > Anaerobic > Digestate | place: USA...
AACTCTATGAGCAAAAAAGTTCTAAACTATAAAAACTCTGACAGCCTTTATAATTTAGAACTATCTAAATTACAAATATGTTTATCATAAAATTTTTTTCTACTTTCTATTTACAATCTACCATATATAAAAAAGTTATTTTTGTCATTTTTTATTGATTTGAAGTTACAAATTTTTATAAAAAAAGACCACTATTGCTAGTGATCTTGTTCATTAATTTTAATCCATAAAGCTGGGCGTACACCAAATTTTACTGAATATTATTTATGTTCTTGATAATACTTTGCTTGAACATCGTACATATTTTTATAAAATTGATTTTTTTCATATAAAACAGAATGAGAGTCAAAGCCTAATATTTCACCGTTATCCATTAATATTATCTTATTTGTTAATTTAACAATAGACAATCTATGCGTAATCATTATTGCAAACTTTTTACTAATTATATTACTAAATTGTTGATAGATTTCATTTTCAATAATTGGATCTAACGCTGCTGTTGGCTCATCTAATAAGTAAATAGGGGCATCATGATATAAAGCACGAGCAATTGCTATTCTTTGTGATTCCCCACCAGAGGGTTCAAATCCACTTTCATCGTATAACTTAAACATCTGAGTATCAAAACCATTAGGTAAAGATTGTATTTTTTTTAGAAGCATTACTTCATTGCAAACCTTATGCAGTTTATCATAATTAACATTATTATTTAAAACAATATTTTCTTTTATGGAAACAGTATATAATCTAAAGTCTTGAAATACAGGTGAAAATAATTTTTGATAAGCCTCATACTCAAATTCATTAATATTCACTCCATCTAGTAATATTTCGCCTTCAGTTGGTAAATACAGTCTCATCAATAATTTTATAAGTGTTGTCTTACCAGAGCCATTTGTACCAACTAAACAAATTTTTTCATTCAATTTCAATACTAAATTAATATTCTTTAGTACTAAAATATTACTTCTTGGATATTTAAAAGAAACATTTTTAAACTCTATAATCGATTTCTCACTAATAATAGGTATTTTGTGCCCCAATTCACATTGCTTTAATGGAATTGAAATTAATTTTTTATATTCTTCAATTTTTAAAGAATCTTTTGCAATATTTAAATAAGATTGAACAAAATTGCTAAATAAACTAGCAAATTGACTTGTTGCAGATAAATAAATAGTCATATTACCTATAGATAAATTATCTTCTAGCACTTGCCAAATTAAATAAGCATATATAATACCTTGCTGTAAAAAATTAGTTAAAGAAAAATATAACTGAGCATTATAAGCTTTTTTAACATTGTCTAATCGAATATTGTTTGCTTCTGCTCCTTTGTTAATAACTATATTAGTTAGATAATCCTTCATGTCAAACAATCTAACTTCTTTAGCATATGTAAACATTTTAGGAATTGCACCTATTTGACTCAAAAATCTATTAAATTTAGTTAATATTTTTTCATTTTCAAATTGAATATTATTATTTTTTTTAGTTATATATGCATTTACAAAAACGAGTACTATTACAACAAGAACAATTAAAACATTTAAAGATGCTAATATAGTAAAAATAACAAGCAAGGAAAGAAAGGCAGATAACATTTCACATGTTTTATCAATAAAGCTTATTGAATTACTAAAAGTAGTATTCGCTCTATAAATCAAATCTTGTATATCAGGATTTTCGAATACTTCATAATCCATCATCATGATATGATAATCAAATTTCTTACCAAATTTTAACGATAAATCCAGTTTTATTTTTTGTAAATATGTATTAATTATTTTTAAAAATAATTTATCAAAAATAGGGATAGTGATAATCATCAAAACATAAAATAATAAATTATTAATATTTTTATCTTGAACTAATTCATTAATAATTAAACCAGGAAAAACTAAAAATACAACTTTTGGAATTACGCTATAAAGTGATAGTAAAATTTTAATAACAAAATAAATACGTCCTTTTTTCTCTTTACATGTTATTTTTAACATATATATGTAATTTTTTATCACATTAATTAATCTTTGACTTTTACTTTTCAATTTTATCTCCTCTCTTTCGAAACTTTTTATTTTAACTCATACTATTTTAATAACCTTTCTTTTAGTTCTCATATCAAAATTGTCAGTTATAAAAATTATTTTAAAATCAATATTCTTACAATAATTTTTCTTGTTAAATAATTCATTCAATGTCTTAGAAATCACGTTTGACCAATTCTGATATTTCTTATCAATTCCAATTTCACAATATAAAGTATTTTCTTTAGTATTAAAAGTATATAGATAATTTTTAATGACATCATTGTACGTATTAATAATTTCACCCATTATTTCAACCAAAAAATATGGATTAATTTCATGGTCTTCTACTTTAATAATTTCATATTTTCTTCCAAAAATGGAAGAAATTATAGGAGTATCTTCGCCACACATACATTTTGTTTCTAGTATTTCTATTATATCATCAATTATAATACGCAAGAATTGAATTCAATTTTTGTCTTATCAACTCTCTACAAGTTAATACTTTTTCTTGACTCACTAATGAAGTATGAGCACATTCATTTCTTAGTTTAACAATATAGAATAATTGCTCATGAAATTTCTCTCCAAAAAACATTGAATCAAAAGCCATATTCAAAAAAATTTCTAAAATCTTTATAGATAGCAATTTTAGGTTTCTTTGCCAGCACTCTAGTTAAAACATAAGACATTTTTCCTAATTCAAATTTCCAATTATCAGGTTCAGCCGGATATTCATTTAAACATTGTTCCAAGAATTCTATAAATTGTTTTGATTCTTCATTTTCATAGCACTCATGAAATGTTTCACTAAGATTCACTTCCTTTTCAATCAAGTTTTTTATGTAGCTCTTGAACAGTTTTTCAAACATTTTTTTCCAAAGTTCTACAGTATTCGATCATCGCAGGTGCAAAATCTACTCCATTATGTTTTTCTAACTGATTAAACAAGAATACTCCTGTAGGTAAAAACTGACGTGAATCGTCTTCTAGTTTCTCCCAATTAGGTGTCACCCATTCTTTTGCTTCTGGAATTGATGAAACAATTGTTCTACTCGAAATAGTTTCAGTGATTTTATTATGAATTTTTTCTATAATATTTTCCAATTTATCTTCATCATTAATATCAAATCCTAATTCACTTTGTATTGATTTAATGGCTTTTTGTAAATTTAACACTTCTTCTTCAAGTTCTTTAATTTCTGACGAACTCTTAGTAAAATTATCATACTTAATATCATTTGTACCTTCTTTAAAAGTATCAACATCGTAATCATCATGTGGAATACTTCAAATCAAATTATTATCTTTGCAATTGGAAGAAATAATAGACACCCATAATCTATCCAGTTTTTGAGCACACATTGTAAATATTCCATCACGTTCAAACGGACATAATACATGATCACACTCTGAAGAAAAAAGATTTATTAATCGTAACATATTTTGTTCAGAAATTAAACTAGAACTATAATCATTATTCCAAATAGAATTTATCGGAATAAAGCTTTCATCATGGTACTTCATAATATACTCTGAATCTGCATCATTTATTGTTTTCTTTTTTCTATTTAAAACGTGTATTTTTTTAAAATGACGTCCTGTCGAATCAATAAATGGATAATTTGATATGTCATCTTTTTCACACAATTTGTTGAAATCAAACTCTGAATTTTTACTACAGCAATATAATATTAGGTGAGGCGATGCCCATTTTTTCAAAAAGCTTCTTTCTTTATTATTTATTACTATTTGTATAATATTATCAAAAAAATGCTCCAATATCATTTGATAGTTATAATCTTTATTCATTGTTTAAATAGTTAAAAAACATAAAAAACCATCATTGTTTAATAATCGATATGAAGATTCAACAATATGACCAATATGCATTCCATATTCTTTATTTCTTTTTTCATAACCTTCATATGTGAATCCAAATCCGCCACTATTAAAAGGTGGATCTATATAAATCATCTTAAAATAATTAGCAGGCATCGTTTCCATTATTTTTAATGAATCATTGTCACTAATAATCAATTATTTATTCATATTCCACCTTCCTAATCTGTATCAATTGTATTATACCGTATTTTCAAAAATTCTTCCAATCAAAATATACAATTAATAAAATAATAACAAAAAAAGTAAATCGTATAAAAATGACTCCAAATCGTGTAAATCGTGTAAAATCAATTGTAATCGTGTAAACTTTATTATATCTACTAATTCCTCCGACTATTTTTAGATTAATAATTGTACTAGATTTACTAATAAAGGCTAAAAATACCCCTAAATATGAAAAAAATGACACAATTCAAGCCAATTTATCGACTTTTTATTGTATCATTTTAGTACATCTAATATGTGTTTGTTGACCTATTTTGATACAACAACGCACCCCTAGCAAAAATCACGCACCCTTAGGTAATTTTACGCACCCTTGCATGAATTTACGCACCCCTAGAATATATATGACAAGTGCACTCATATAATTTGAATGCACCTCTAATAAATTAAGAATCATTACTTCACCTTTTCTAAATAATATTTAGGATTTTTTGTAAATAATGAATTTGAAACATCAATAAGCTCATAATCAAATTTTATTCCATATTTCTCATTCACTATTTTTATAAGATCGCTATTTCTTATAAACTCTATTTCTTCTTGTAATTCAGCATACTTTTCAGACAATTCAACACTCATTACATTATTATTAGGTTTAAAGAATATATACTTTAATGTACAAGTTTCAAGTGGTTCTTTGCTTAACTTAATAAGAGCACATAAATGAGTAAATAACTGTTTCACATCAAACATTAGGTTATAATATAATTCGTCTTTCTTATTTGTATTACTAATTTTCAGATTTAGAAGAGTCTCTTCAATTTTATCATTTGAAACATTCGAATTTATACCAAAGTAGTTTTTTAGCAATGGAACATAACTTTTTGAAAGTTTTTCTTTTTTCTCGAATATTTCCTGACATTTACATTCAAAGCAAATTCTTTCTAGACTATAATATGCATCTAGCTGTGCATCATTTATGTTAGCTTTATTCCATTTCTTAGAATTTGTTGTACCATTTAACAAATGTCATTCAAGTTTTATATTATTAGGATCATATTTAGAGCATAAGTAAAGAAACCCTAATCTTGCACTAGATGCAAGAGAACCTATTTTATAATATGGATATCCAATCTTTGAATAACTCAATTTAAACTCTTTAGATTCTCTTTTTGTTTTAAATCCATTATCATTAGTACTATTTTTAATCGTTTCATTTAAAATATCTAAATAATCCATAGCTACTACCCTACCTTGTATTTATATACTCTTATTTCTTATTACTAGTATTTTGAGTTCCTTGATAATTTGAATTATTTGGATTACATTGGTTCGCATGGTTATTGTTATTTGCTTGATGTACTGAATTATTTGGATTGTTATGATTAGAGTAATGATTCAACGTTCGTTGAATTCGTAAAAAGTCTGAAAATAGACATTTTATGTAGGTTGTATTCGTAAAAAGTCTGTGAACGCATAAAAAAAGCCACCTTTAGCACTTTTTATGCCTTAGGTGGTTATCTTTATTCTTTTTTTATTTAAATGCTATTTTATCACCAATAAATTCAATTATTTTTTCTTCAGTCATTGTATCTTTATTTGTAATAAAAATATCAACTAGTGTGTCATAATCAGATTGAACTTTTCCTAATGCTTTTGCATCTAAAGTGACGTTTAAAGTAACGTTTGCATTAGTGCTTTTAACATCATTTTGTAAAGTTGCATAGTTTTCTTCTTGAACAAATAACATTGGAACTTCAACAGCTACTTCTTCATATACTTTATCTGTTTCATTGTATATATAGAAATACTGTGTTCTAAATTCAATATCAAATCTTCTTGATAACATTTTAGTACCTAAGCCACCAACTTTTTTAGTTTCCCATGCTGATGTTTGATTGTTTACATAAAATGCGGCATCAGTTGAATCAGTTGCTTCAACATATTTTATTGATGTAATACCACTAACATTTGATAAATCAAACCATAAAGTATTGTATGTAATACTTGATAAAGTTTCTCGAACTTCGTAACTTAATAACTCTCCTGATTCAACACTATATAGTTCGCTAATATAACCTGTGAATCCTATCATTCCACCAGCTTTATTACCAACTACTGATAAATATTCATCATCAATATAGAAATCAACTGCTGAAGAAATACCTTTTCCTGACACTGATAAAAACTCGTTAATATGTCCTTCTACTGCTCCATCTTCATCTCTTTCAACAGAAAAATATGCTTTTCTAACACCTAAATACTTGATTGCAAAAGTATATGAGTTTTCACTAATTTCATAATACAAAGCATTTGCGTCCCCTATTTGGACTCTCACTTCTTTCTCTTGAGTTTCTATGTTCATTGACAAAGCTATTTGAATTGATTGTTCTCCTAATGCAGGTAGTGTTGCAGTATAATCTAAAACATAATAAATTATTGTTCCATCAAAATTAATTGTTACAGAATAGATTCCACTAGCAAAATTATAGTTTGCTGTATCAGCAGGGTTTTGATCTAAATAATTATTAAATGCTGTTATGGAAGTAGTTGTCAAACCTTCTACAGCAGTTAATACATTAAAGAATGTATTAGATTGTTGGATATTCTCTAAAACCATATGCCATTGTTCACCGAATCCATTAGCTTTAATGTTAGATACTTGTACGAAATCACTATAACTTGTTGTTAAACTAGATTCATTAACTAAATTGGCGCTATATCCTGGCCTTAAGGATTCTGGTATATAACTATATGGATTAAGTTCATAACCATCTAATAATGCTTGTAAGTAGGCAAGCATTTGTGTTTGTTCATTCCATGATGCATATAATGTTGTATCCTTAGTAAGCACTAGTGGCCATTCAACGGCAGTAGTTAATGCTTCATCTGTACACCAACAAACAAATTTATATCCTTCTTTTGTTGGATTCTCTGGGCATTCAACACTTGTATTATAATCACTAGTTATATTAGTAATTTCAGTTCCATCATTAGAATCAAAAGTAATTGTGTATTGTTGTTTAACTTGACTAACAATTGCATAATACGTTTTGTCTACGCTTGCTGCAGGTAAAGTTTGTATAACTGATCCACCTATTGTTTCGCTCCAACCATCAAAAGAATAATTCCATTCTTGAGTATCGTCTTTATTATAAGTCATTGAAGGAACTACACCTTCTTCAACTTGTTTTGCTTCTAGTAATGATCCAGCTTCATCATAAAATGTTATTGTAAAATATGCCTTTTCTTCACTACCACATCCTACCATCATAAAAGCACAAAAGCACAATAACAATGCAACAAAAATTTTATTTCCTCTCTTCATTTCATTTGTCCTTTCTTTATATTAAATCTATTTCTTCTGGTCTTTTGAAGTTCTTAATGATTGCAAACGGATATGTAAACACAGAAAGTACTAATCCAAGTAATATAGCAAATGCTCCACATATCAATGCTAGTATTATTCCTAGTATCCAGAATAATAGTTTTACTGTTAATAACCAGATTAATCCGTCTAGATCTAGTGTAAATATTACTCCTGGCATTCTAACAAAGCCCCAACTAAATATTGATAATGTCATTTCTCCAATAAAATTATTACCTAATATTAAACATGATAAATATGTAAACGCCACAATTGCCAATCCAACATTAGGTAAAATCACTGACGAATCTTTATTAGAAATAGCAGTAGCAATCGTGATTGCTATCCATCCTCCTGATATAAGTCCACCTATCCAAAATGATTTTTTTCTTCTTGAGATTGATTTCGCAATCTTTTGTTGCTTTAACATTTCTTCTTTCTTCTTCAGACATTCTTTACATGAAACATGTCCTGTTTGTTGTCTCCCGGTTGTCCATCTATAAATATTACTTGATTCATATATTGGTTTATTACAAACCTCGCAAACTCCTAAAACTGGTTTGACTGGTTCATTGTAAACATACTTTGTCTCAACTCTCACCTCAGGTTCTTTAACTGCATTCCCTACCAACTCATCAACACTAACATTGAATATTTTTGCCATATCCGTTAATGTAGTTATCGAAGGTTCAACTTCCCCATTCTCCCATCTAGATACAGCTTGTGCTGTAACAAACAGCTTATCTGCTAAATCCTTTTGAATCATATTACTACTTTGTCTAAATTTTTTGATGTTATCTCCAATCATATTTTGTCCCTCCTTGACAATAATAGTATAAACATTTTGTTGTTTTTAGTAAATTAACCTATTGTTGAAACGACTAAACAAAATGTTGAATTCACCTATTATTCTAATATTTTCTCTCATTTATAGAAATTTCCATTGATCCTTCCATCAGTATTGAAAGAATAATCTGGAACTCCTAAACCTAACTCATCATAAAATTCAACCATTCCTTCTTCTTCACGAACGTAACTTAATTTCATAATATCAATCTCCTTATTTCCACCATTTTCTTATTGTTAAAAAAGAACACCTTATTTACTGTAAATATTCTATAATCATTATAGCACTTTTTTATCAATTAGTCCATAAAATAATTAATAAAGAGCACTTAATTATTTATTTTCCTCAAATCGTTAAATAGTAGCCTAATCGCTAAAAAGTTGAGTAATCGTTCAAAAGTAGTATATAAAAAGAAAAAAATACCAGTAAATATCATAAATTATGAATACTACTGATCTCTTAAAAACTGGCGGATAGGAGTTTTTTTCCTTTCTGCCAAAGAAAAAAGGCCTGATAACTATATATCAAACCTATGCTTTCAATATGGTGGAGTAGAGGGGAGTTGAACCCCTGTCCAAACTAAAATCCATCTTAACTTCTACATGCTTATCTTATTGTCTTAGTTTTATTCTCCAATGTGCAACAAGCAACCCACTAAAGAACTATCCTTTAGATCTCGGATTAATAGTCAAGGATTCCTATTACTCCAACACTTAGTATCTGAGCCCTATTTAGAATCCTAAGTGAAGATTCTAAATGGACGCCACTATTTTATATTAAGCAGCTAAAAGTAAATTTTGATTTCCGGTTATTTAATAAACCTCGCGTTTTAACGTTCGCTACAACGGCATGCAATTAATCTTTCACTTAGCCTGTCGAACCCATTACTACCCCATATGTTAACCTAATATCACATAAGCAATCTTAAAGATTGTTATTGCTAAACCAACATAAGCTAATACTACACCAACATTTCTAACTGGTTTAAGGTTTACCTTACATATTTTTGCTGAAGCAAAGAATGTCCCTAAAACAGAGATTATTTCTAAAAGAACAAAAAAGATAACAACACTACGATATGAAGCAATAGTTAAAGCGATTAAGACCGATATGATTCCCAATATGAATGTAATAATGGGACTATCAATCAATGTGCTTTTTTTACTCTCTGGTAAATCAGGGTCTTCTTCAACAAGAATTCTTTCTTGTTTTTTAAACTCTTCTAAATTAAATCCGCAGTTTGCACATATTTTGTCGGTTTCTTTAACTTCTTTCCCACAACTCTTGCATTTCATACTACCACCTAGATTTATCTACTTTTGCAATTTCCTTCTGGATATCTTTTTTCTTTAGGTCTTCTCGCTTGTCATATTGTTTTTTTCCTTTACAAAGACCTATTTCAACTTTTGCTTTTCCTAAAACAATATAAACCGATAAAGGAATGATCGTTAACCCCTCAGTCGCAACTTTACTTGCCCATCTTTTGATTTCCATCTTATGAGCAAGTAAAACACGGTCTCGATCCTCTTTGTGGTTAAAAATATTGCCTTGGTCGTATTTCGCAATATTCATATTAAAGATAATTAATTGATTGTCCTTTACTTGACAATATGCATCTTGAATACTTACTTTGCTTTGCCTAATCGATTTAATTTCCGTTCCTGTTAAAGAAATACCGCATTCTAAAGTATCAAGAATAAAATATTCGTGGTTGGCTTTCTTATTTCGCGCGACGACGTTTCTTTCTTTCATACTTTCCACTCATTTCTTTGTTTCTATCTTTATTATATACTATTTTAAAATCGATTTCACTAGTTTTTTTATCTGCCTTGATTAGTTTTACTTGTACCCTATCACCAATACGATATTTTTTATTCGTTCTTTCACCAACTAAACTATGATTAGCTTGATTAAATATATAATAATCATCACTTAAATCCTTTAAGCGAATTAATCCCTCAGCAGTATTATCTAACAAGATAAACATACCAAAAGCCGTGATTGTTGAAATGGTTCCTGTAAACACTTGACCAATGAAGTAACTCATATACTCTGCTTTCTTCATGTCGAGAACAGCAAATTCACAATCAGCAGCACTTCTTTCCCGCTCGCTTGATTGTAATGCGATATCTGCTATTTTTTGAGTTAAAGAGGAAAATTCACTTGCATCAATATCACCATTAAAGATATACTTGCGTAATAAACGATGAACGATTAAATCGGGATACCTTCTGATTGGTGCAGTAAAGTGGGTATAACACTCACTAGCTAACCCGAAATGGCCAATATTTTCTTCACTATAAACAGCTTTTGCCATCATTTTTAAAACAACTGCTTTTAAAAAAGCATCTTCATCTTCAATACTGTCTAAGAATTTTTGCAATTCTGCAACATGTGTTCCCCGTAATTGATAGCCCAGATAATTCGCTGTTACTTTTAATTCGCTTAGTTTTATCATATCTGGTTTATCATGAACCCGATAAATAAAAGGCAAATCCAAATTATTGACTACTTCTGATACAGCTTCATTAGCAACAATCATAAATTCTTCGATGATTCTTTCACTAATACCACGATCACGGATAACTAAGTCAATTGGCTTTCCTTCTTCATCAACAATAATTTTTCCTTCTGGAACATCAAAATCCAGTGCTCCTCTTTTCCTTCTCTTCGCTGTCAGAATCGCTGATAGTTCCTTCATTTTCACCAATGACGGATAAACAACTTCATAATCAGGAACTTCTTTTAACCCCTTTTCCAGCACTTTATTACAATCTGTATAGTTTAATCTTTTAGTGGTTTTAATTACACCAGGGAAAATGTCACTTGTTATGACCTTTCCTTCATGATTAATTTCCATCTCACATCCAATAACCAATTTATCCTGATTAGGATTTAAAGAACATAAATCATTGGATAGTCTAACCGGTAACATCGGAATAACGCGATCGACTAAATATACACTCGTTCCTCGTTGGTACGCTTCTTTATCAATAAAAGAATTCTCCCGAACAAAATGGCTGACATCTGCAATATAAGCACCTAATAAATAATGGCCATTATCCAGTTGTTCAATCCCAACTGCATCGTCTAAATCTTTTGCATCCAATCCATCGATTGTAAAGATTAATTTATCGCGTAAATCCCTTCTCTTTGTAATTTCATCCACCGTATCATCTTCTAAATGACTCGCTTGATAAAGTACATCCTCAGGAAATTGCAAACTCAATCCTCTTTGAATCGCAATTTGAGTAATATCAATTCCAATATCGCTTTTATTACCTACAATATCAATAACATCCGCTTCACAATACTCTGCTTCATACTTAGTAATAATGGCTCTTACGATATCACTGGCTTTTGCTTTACCTGCATTGATAATATTGATTCTTTTATTGATTGTTGAATCTTCTAATTCCAAAAAATACTTATCTTCTTTTAGCTTCAATTCTCCAACTACATATTTTAAACTTCTATTTAATATCTTGATGACGCGAGCTTCACTATTATTTTTTACTGAATCATTTGTTTTGATGATGGAAAATAAAACTTCATCTTTATCCATTGCATTTAGAAAGTCATATTTAGAAACATAAAAATCAAAGGCAAACTCTTCTGATTTAATGAAACCATAGTTTTGATTTTTAATAGTGATAATTCCCCGATATAATCCTGCACTGGCAAGACTAATATACCGTGTTTTCTTTTTGTTCATCAAAATTTCATCATTAATAACCAATTGATCAAGCTCTTTTTGTAATGTTGAAAGTTCACTTTCACTTTCAAGTGCTAAAGCTTGCCCCAATTCTGTCGTTGTTAATGGTTGATACTTTTTGTCGTTGATAATGGTTAATATTTTCTCTTTCATATTTTCTCCTATCGATGAAAAAAAGGCCTAACAGCAGGCCTATAATTTCATATCATTAGAATCTTTCTACAAAGAATGAAGCAAGAATAGCAAGGACAAAAAAGGCGATTGATAGTCCAGTAATTGTATAGTTTATCCAAACTTCAATTCCTCGTTCTTTTTTGTTGGCAAACAATTCTGATTTTTCTCCAGTGAAAGCCACTGATGCATCTTCTTTAGATTTCTGTAAAACGATAATAGCAATTAATAAGCATGATACGATAAGCAATAAAATATCTACAGCTGTCATAAATCCTCCTGTTTATATAAATACCTGTGGTATTAAAAGGTCAATTGTTGCTAGCTCATCAAACTAACATAGGTATTATACCATAAATATAATAGAATAGCAACATTTTTTCATAGAAAAAAACTAAACAATTCTTCTGCTACGATAACAAAATACTTTAAGTAAATGATTCCTGCACAAAGAGTAATGATACTCATAAGATATGCTGGAAGCGTAAAAATAAAACCTTCTGTTGATACATGTTCATGAAACTCTTTAAAAGATTCTGGGTCATCATATTGATTTAAGCGTGGATTAGCTAGTTTACGAATTCGATAAATGATATAGATAATGGCTTCGAACAATTGAGTGCTAGCTATCGAAACAGTAAATGTCATAATTAGGGAAGTTATCCCAGTAATTAATAAAACATCACCTACTAATCTTTCAGGATGATTATTAAAAACTTTTAGAATAAAATACAATCCACTTGCCAATAATACTATTGACACAAATGGAACAATATATGGAAGGAGTTTAGTAATTCCCTGTTTACGCATAAATACCTCACAATGGTTATCACTTTTACTGATATAAGCAAGAAAGAAGCAAGAATCTTTTAACTCTTGCTTCTTTTTTATAATAAAGCATGATGAATGACATCATCTATCATTAATACTGATACTATTTCTAAATCTTTTCTAACACTTTCAGGTATTTCATCAATATCTTTCATGTTTTCTTGAGGAATCAAAATCTTACCCAATCCACTACGATGAGCAGCGATGGCTTTTTCTCGCAATCCACCGATTGGTAAGACGCGGCCACGCAATGTGATTTCTCCTGTCATTCCTATCTTATGATTCACTAAACGGTGGGAGAAAGCAGATATAATTGCTGTAGCAATGGTTACTCCTGCTGAAGGGCCATCTTTAGGAACGGCACCTTCTGGAACATGGACATGAACATCATTTTCATCAAACAAAATTGGATCAATCCCAAATTTAATGGCATTAGCTTTCACATAACTCAATGCTGCTTGTGCCGATTCTTTCATGACATCGCCCAATTTACCCGTTAATACCAATCTTCCTTGACCTTTATAATAGGTTACTTCAACCGGCAGAGTGTCACCACCATATTGTGTATAAGCTAAACCAGTAACTACACCAATTTGATCAATATCATCAACCTTGTTGTATACGTACTTAGGTTTTCCTAACCATTGTTCAATATTATCAGCATCGATTGTTACTTTATCAATCTTATCTAATAAAATAGTCTTTATCGCTTTTCTAATTAAAGTACCAATAAAACGTTCTAGTTCACGAACACCAGCTTCCTTTGTATAGTCACGAATGACTGACCATAAAGCCTCATCTGTCAATTCAAAATCGGATTTGCTTAGGCCATGAATTCTTAATTGCTTATCAATTAAATGGCGTTTTGCGATCTCGAATTTTTCATATTCCGTATAACTGCTTAATTGAACTATTTCCATTCTATCTCTTAGAGGTAATGGAATATTTTCCAAATAATTAGCAGTAGCTATGAAGAATACTTTTGATAAATCATACGGTTCTTCAAGATAATGATCGCTAAAGAATTTATTTTGTTCACTATCTAGCACTTCTAACAAAGCACTTGAAGGGTCTCCTCTAAAGTCACTCGATAATTTATCAACCTCATCTAATAAGAATACGGGATTAATCACTCCTGCTCTACGCATTCCTTGTAAGATTCTTCCTGGTAAAGCGCCAATATACGTTCGACGATGTCCCCTGATTTCAGATTCGTCTTTTACACCACCAAGTGATTGTTTTACAAATTTCTTGTTCAGACTTGTAGCAATCGAACGCGCTAAAGATGTTTTACCAACACCTGGAGGTCCAACTAAACATAAAATAGCTTGTGGTGTTTTTTTGGTCATAATTCTTACAGCTAAATACTCAAGAATTCTCTCTTTTACAACTTCTAAACCATAATGATCATTGTCTAGTTGTTCTTTTGCTTTCCTGATATCGTTATTCTCTTTTGATTCTTTCGACCATGGTAAGCTAATAATGAACTCCAAATAACTTCTTAAAATAGAACTTTCTCCGCTTGCTGAATTCAACGAACTATAACGGTTCAATTCTTTTAGCGCTTTTTCTTCCATTTCTTTTGGCATTTTAGCGGCTAAAATCTTTTTCCGCATTTCATCAATATCTGTTTCTTTATTGACTTTATCACCAAGTTCATCTTGAATAACGCGCATTTTCTCTCTTAAATAATATTCTTTTTGACTCTCACTAATTGATTTTCTTACCTCTTGATCGATTTCACTTTCAATAGAGCGAATGTATTTCTCTCGTTTGATATCTTCAAGCATATAAGCAAGTCTTTGGCTGACACTAGGGTTCTGTAAATAGCGTAATTTCGAATTAAAATCGAGTGGTAAATTATAAGCTAAAACATCAGTCAATTTATCAGCAGTAACTCCTTGAGAAATAATTCCTGATAATTCCGGACGACCTTCAAATAATTTAGCCCCATCTTGTTCTAATTCGCTAATCAATAGACGAACGTAAGCCAATTCTTTTTCAACTTCATCATTAATAATTGGAACCGTAGCGATACTGGCTAGCAAGAATGGTTTTGTTTGAACAAATTCTAAAACATTACATCTAACAACGCCTAGCAGCTTTACTTTGTGAACTGGTGCATTACCCATTTCATAGATAATTTTTGCTACCAATCCTTCTTTATACAATTCATCTGGATTAATTTCGTTCGTTGCTGGATTCTTTTGAACGAATAATGCGATGTATTTATCTTGTTGCGTAGCTGCTTTTAAAGCTGCTATGCTTTCCGGACGACCTACATCCAATCTTATTTCGTTATTTGGTAAAGGAACAATTCCTTTCACCGCCATCGCTGGTAAGATAGCATTATCTAATCTAACATTTAAAAACACAGTATCACCTCTTTTCTGTTTTTATATTTTTATATCGATTATTTTTTCTTCTAAACAATAATTAAGAATGCTCAATTCTTGTACTCTTCGGTTAAAAAACGATTCCGCAAAATAGGTCTCTTCTCCTTCAAGTAGATGTGCTAATCTTTGTTCATCTTCTACTTTGTCGATATACTTGATTTGGTCATTTCCCTTTTTCATATCAATAATACTGCTCAAATATTCAATAATCAACATTCTTTGGATGCCTGAAGTATATTCGACCTTATCATCTGCTATATCTAAATTGCGCGCAAAACGTTGATAGAAATCAGTAACATAATGATCAAAGACTAATTGTTTATTTTGAATAATGAACTCTGTTATATAATAAACAATTATATCCAATAATTTTCCAAATTCAAGAGTATCTTTAATTTTTTTCTTAAATCCTTCTACTGTTGCTACTCTTAAAAAGGGCAATTTTTCAACAATTTCATCAGTAAGAGGCATCGCTAATTTGGTTTCTATTTTGGTTATTTTTGCTTCAACTTTAATTTCATCTTCATCAATAGGTACGATATCATTCACCTGTTTGTGAATAAACTTCTCCCTATCGATATCAAAATTTTCACTGGTCATATCAAAGGTTTGATCTTTGATTGTATTGATTAGAAAATCATCCTTTTTATACAATAAATCGTAAGTGACCACTGCTTCATTCGTAACTTCATCGCTAGGCACTACTTGAAAATATCCCCGTTTTAATAATATTTGTTCGATAGTCTTTTCCAGGTCTTCTGTTTCAATAGTAGTATCCAGAAATTTAGATGGTATATAAGTCGGTAATTCTAAATCAATATTGTCAGGAAGAATGCAAAATTGAGCAATTCCCATTAACGACTTTCCTTTTTCAACCTTTGTAAGATATTTAATCATTTTAGGACCTATGATATAAACATCAAGTTCTTCAATTTCATCATCAATGATTTCAAGTTCAATTTTTTCTTTTACTGCTTCAATTATGAATTCTTCACGTGAATTAACAAGATCAGCATTTTCATCATATACTTCAGCAAAAATATCATCCATTTCTTCACGCGATATTTCAAAGTACATTTGGTGAAATTGATCACTAACATAATCTTGTTTTATGTGCATAACTCCACCATAAATTAAGCTGTTTTTACTTTCTTTTTAATAAGAATAGGTTCAGCACCGGCTAAAACAACATCTTTTGTGATAATACATTTCACAAGATCTTTTTCTTCAGGGATTCTAAACATGATTTCTAACATAATATTCTCAATAATTGCCCGTAATCCTCGAGCTCCAGTTTCTTGCGAATGCGCTTTTTCAGCAATTGCTTTAATCGCTTCTTCATCAAATTCTAAAGAAACTCCATCCATCTTAAACATTTTCACATATTGTTTTAAAATAGCATTTTTTGGCTCTTTCAATATTTTCACAAGGTCATCTATCTCTAGGAGTTCAAGAGATGCGATTACTGGTAATCGACCAACCAACTCAGGAATGATTCCATAACGTCTGATATCTTCATGAGTCACTAATTTGTAAACTTCTTTATCGGCCTTATTTTGTCCATTAGCATTCAAATGAAATCCGATTGACTTCTTACCGATTCTGGAACTAACGATGTTAGTAATACCCTCAAATGAACCACCACAAATAAATAATACATTAGTGGTATCAAAAGGGATGAATTCTTGATGAGGATGTTTCCTTCCTCCACCAGGAGGAACATTGGCAACTGTTCCTTCTAATATCTTTAGTAAAGCTTGTTGCACACCTTCTCCAGAAACATCACGAGTAATGGAAGGATTTTCTGATTTTCGTCCTAATTTATCCAGTTCATCAATATAAACAATTCCTTTTTGTGCTAATTCTACATCATAATCAGCTGCTTGTAATAACTTCAACAATACATTTTCAACATCTTCACCAACATAGCCAGCCTGCGTAAGACTTGTTGCATCTGCTATTGCAAAGGGAACCTTTAAAATGTGGGCTAATGTTCTGGCAAACAAGGTTTTGCCACTTCCCGTTGCTCCTAACAATAAAATATTGCTTTTCTCAATATCAACATCGCTTGTTTCATATAAATTGTTTTGGATTCGCTTGTAATGATTGTAAACAGCTACCGATAAAACTTTTTTTGCGTAGTGTTGGCCAATGACATATTCCCCTAAGCGATCATATATCTGGTGAGGTGTTAAGTTCAAAACAAATTTTTGTTTTTCTTCTTTCATTTGTTCATCAACAAAACCATCTTGTTTGTTTAGAACATGGTAACAAAAATCAACACAAATATCACAGATATAACAATTATCGCCTTCTATCATATGTCTTTCTGGTGATTCAGGTAAGCCACAAAAAGAACACACCTTTTTTTCATCTGTTTTATTTGTCATCGTTTATCACCTCTTTTCAAAATCTATTTTTTATGCGGTTATAACTGCTTTTTCTTTTAATAAATCAATTGTTTTTAACGTTTTAAAGTAATGCTCTACTCTTTCTTTAGGAAAATTCTTTTTCACTGTAGCGACATCTTGATTATATTGTTTTGCAAGATCCTCATAATATAATTCATAATCCGCTTTCAACAGTTTAACTTTTTCTGTTTCAATAATTTTACCTATCACTAATTCTTCAAGAACAGATTTTGCTGCTGGTTCTTTCATCAATTTTTTATATTGTTCTAGCGTTGTTCCTTGATAAGCCAGTAACTGATCAGCTGTTAATCCATAAGCTTTTGCTTGTTGTTCAACACGAGCAACCATTTGTTCTAAACGATCATTAATCATCGTTTCAGGAATCGTCACCTTAGCTTCAGCACAAACTGCAGCGATAATATCATCGGTAAATTTATTATTGTTTGCTTCTTTTTTCTCAATCGCTAGAATACTCTTTAAATGTTCTCGCCAGGTATCAACAGAATTAACACCCGCCAATTTTAATTCTTTAAAGAATTCCTCATCTGGAGTTGGTAAAACCCGGTGTTTTATTTCGTGTAATTTAATTAAGAAATCTGCATCTTTTCCTGACAATTCTTTTGCTTGATAGTCCTCAGGAAACTTAACCTTAATGGTACGCTCTTCTTCTGGTTTCATTCCCAACATTTGTTCTTCAAAACCAGGAATAAATTTACCACTGCCGATTTCTAAACTATAATTTTCTGCTTTTCCACCTTCAAATTCAACACCATTAACTGAACCACAGAAATCAAAAACCGCTGTATGACCATTTTCCAAAGCAACATTCTCAAGCACTTCAAGTTCACTACGATTTTTTAATTCCCGAGCGACATAATCATCAATTTCCTTTTCCGTTACTTCATCAGATTCTTTTTTAACTTCAACACCAAAATATTTACCTAACTCAACTTCAGGAAATACTTCAACAATTGCAGTATAGTTAAAAGGTTTATCTTTTCCTAAATTTTCAAAATCAATGTCGATTTCTGGTTTGCCGACAACATGCACTTTTTTACTAAGAACAGCTTTTTCATAACTTGAATTTAAAACGCTATCAATTGTTTTTTGTAAGATAGCACCTTCACCGAATCTATCCAAATATAGCTTACGAGGAGCTTTTCCTTTACGGAAACCCTTAATCTCGATATCTGCTAGAATATTCTCAAACGATTTTTCGTATTCTTCGTTGAATGCTTCTGCTTCAACATTGATTGTCAACTTAACTTTGCTGTTTTCTAATTTTTCTACTTTTACTTTCATCCTATTCTCCTTATAATCTTAGATTATTATACCATAAATCTATTTTTTTGCAACGCTTTTACTCTAGAAAAACATTACACTTCTCTAAAAAACATCATTTTTATTTTATCTGTCAGTTCCTCAATAATCTCTTCTGGACTTCCTAATTCATAGAGAGTATCTAACATCTCTAAAATACGAATTGCAAGAAATTCTTTATCAACAACAAATTTGTTTTGCGTGATGACTATTATTCCTTCAATGAAATTGACTAAAATTAATACTAGTTTTTCGATTGTTTTGAGTTCGTTGGTAAAACCAATATTCAAATAATTCGAACCATCATCACGATAAAACTCTTTTATTTTTGCATCCGAAAGGATCTTGCTTCGTTTGATAATTGACATTCCGTAAAAAATATCTGAATTTCCTAAGCAAGCTAAAAGCAGATAGTAAAGTTCCCTCCAACTTTCGTATTCTTTTTTATTCAATTCTTCCCCTAAAATTATCAATTCATCATAACGATTCAGATAAAACATACTCATCATCAAATCATCAACTACTTCTGTATCTTGTAGTTCTTCGATTTGTTTCATAATATCTTCTTTCATCATTATAATAGCGCGATAATCTTGATTCTTCTTGTGAGAATTGACAATTTGAATAATCCTAACTTTTTCCTTTGGGAATTTCATGGTCTCTTCTCACACTAGTTTGGTTTTATCGAAAGCATCAAGCCATGCTTTTAGTTCTTTTACCGTCTTCTTAATAGTACCATCGATAAATGGATTATCCAAGTTTGCCACTTTCAACAATTCAATAAATGTTTTACTACCACCGGCACGGCATAAGCGATAGTAATCAGCCCATGCTTGTTGATGATTTTTACGGTTTTTAATCCAAAATTGATGAGCGCAAACTTGTGCTAATGTATAATCAATATAATAGAAAGGTGATTGGAAGATATGACCTTGCCTTAACCAAAAATTACCTTCATCAGCAAACTTGTTTTCATAGACTTTATATGGCATATATTTCTTTTCAATTTCTCTCCAAGCTCTTTTCCTTTGTTTTGGTGTCCATTGTGGATTTTCATAAACCGCATGTTGGAATTCATCGACAGTAACACCATAAGGGATAAAGGTAATCGATGAGGCTAAATGTGAGTATTTATATTTATCCGTATCTTCTTTAAAGAAGTATTCCATCCACGGCCAAGCAAAAAACTCCATGCTCATCGAGTGAATTTCGCAAGCTTCTAAGGTAGGCCATAAATACTCAGGAATCGTAAAATCACGACTTGAATATACTTGGAAGGCATGACCTGCTTCATGAGTTAAAACATCTACATCACCACTCGTACCATTAAAATTGGCAAAGATAAACGGTGATTTGAAGTCATTGAAATAAGTACAATATCCTCCACCACGTTTTCCCGGTTTTGCATCTAAATCCATCAATTCATGATCAATCATAAAATCGATGAATTCCCCGGTTTCTTTACTCATTTCATGATACATCTTTTTAGCTTGGTCTACTTGCCACTGGCGATTTCCTTTCGGCTTAGGATTTCCACTCAAAAAATTTAATCCTAAATCATAGCTTTTTAGCTCATCTAGCTGTAACCTTTTGCGTTTGTCTTCAATAATTTCCTTTACAATAGGCACTAAATCTTCATAAACTTGCTTACGATAATTCGCCACCATCTGATCATTATAATCACTACGATCTAGGCGAGCATAACCTAAAGGAATATAATTAGCAAATCCTAACTTCTTTGCAATCATATCTCTTAATTTCACTAACGAATCATAAATCGTATCAAACTCTTGCACATGCTCCTCAAAAAAGCGGAAAACTGCTGTTTCTGCGTCTTTTCTAATCCTACGTTCAGGTGAACTAAGATAAGGTGTCATTTGGGCTAAGTTATTAATCTTTCCATCAAATTCAATTTTTGCACTGGCAATTAGTTTATCATATTTTGTCACTAATTTATTTTCTTCTTGTAAATCCTCAATAATTTCTGGTTTAAATGTTTTTAACGATGTCCTTATACTATCAAAAAGCTTCTTGCCATATTTTGCTTCTAACTGTTTGATTAATGGACAATTCACTAATGCTATTGATAATTTATTGACATAACTTTCATAAATTGGTAAGTTTTCATCGAAAAATGATTGTTCACTTTCATAAAATTCATCATTGGTATTGATACTATGACGAACATAAACCAATGATTCCATAGTACTAAAGGTTCTTCTAACTTTATTAATCGCTTCAAAAGCAAGAGATGCTTCTTCTAAATCAGTAGTTTTTTCAACAATACTAATTGTTTCCAAAAATTGTTTTTCGATTTCTTTCATATCAGGTCTAATATATTGATATTCACTAAATTTCATATTTATATTCCTTTCCTATACTTATATTATATCATACTTTTCAATGATTTTATTCTTTTATCCTTATTTGATCTAACATTAACCCCTTGAGCAGTCATTGGCATATTATATTCACTATCAAATTGAGCTTTACATGGTATCAATTGCTCTTCATGAGATAATCTGCTCACACTTAACACACTATACAATTTTTATTCCTTTATTTTTGTTAGTCGGAATAAAAATTCGTCAGAAATCCTATAAAAGCAGTTCATATTATTCCGACTTCTTATGTTCGGGGATTCGTTTTGATATTTTAAGCATGTAATAGTTATTACAAACGCACAAACTATTAAGATTGTGCGTTTTGAGTGCTACAATAATGTAAGAAAACTCATAAAGGAGAATCCAATATGAAAAACCATAGAAAACCTAAGCGGCAAGAGCAGTTATATATCATTTTATCCTCAGCCGTTGCCGCCAAATCTGAATATTGAAAAGCATCCAATCATTGATATGGTCAATTCCGCTATTGCGCTAGGACTTTCAAGAAACGATATGGCTAATTATATATCCATGCTTGTAAGCAAAGACATTCTAAAATATTATGCGAAATCAGGAAAAAAACTTTTGTTCACCTATCATGAATATCTGGATATCCTCAAAAAAGATACCGAAACAGTGTATTGAGAGTCGTTCAGACAAAATTGAGTAAGGTCCTTGATAATTGAGGAATTTTATCCTTGTTTGGCAAAAATCAGGTACTCCATAAGAATACCTGATTTTTATTTTTTATTTAGTTCATGGACAAGACTGCGGTAAAAAACATCACCAATCTGCATATAACCAGCCATACTTGGATGCACTCCATTCGTTCCAACCATTTCTGTTATATTCGATCTAGCATTAACCGCTTGAGCAGCCATTGGCATATTATATTCACTATCAAATTGAGCTTTCACATCGAGATACAAACAAAACTCTCGATATTTTTCACTAAGACACAATTCTTCTAACCATTGATTATAGTTGAATGCTGTTGTCACTGTTCCATACATATCACTATAAGGTCCTTTTGCTCCATAGTTATTAGCAATCCCGCCATTAATCGAATTAATCTGAATTCCCATGCACCTGATTTGGCATTGAGGAAAATCATGGTGGATTTTATCTAGCAATTTTGTAGCATATTGTTGATGGACTGCGAAATCACGATTATATGGTACAGATAAACCATTCCAAGTAAGTAAAATATAAATAAAATCGGGAACCATAAAATTATTCACACGAATATAATTTTTAAAATCGATATCATTAATTTCTTCATTCCAAAAAGGATTACCACTTTCAAAACCAAATCCTTTTATAATAATATCCTCTTGATGAAGCGCATTTGCTTGATGAACAAAACGTTCAGATATTTGCGGGGCAATTTCTTTATGACCTTGTCCTCGTTTGAATTTCAACCGCTTTTCCGTTATTGTTTCCAAAATCCAAAGATTTCCACTATTCATCCAAACGCTATGTTGATCAGCTTCTTTTTTATTATGCTTTTCCACATCAACCCAAATACTGGATGTTTTACTAGGCAACGAGTTTGTACAAAAGCTTTTCCATTGCCAACTCCCATATCCTTCATAACCGATCACATCTTTTTCAACTTGGTATTTACATAAACCTATAAGATTTATTTTCCCCGCGTAACCCAAACCTTCTGGCTTTCCTCCTTGATGACAAAAACGACGATAACCTTCGCCAGTCCAATATCCTGCTGCAGTCAAACTATCACCAATACATAAAATATTTACTATTCTTTTGGGTTGCTCTGGTTTGTTTACAATCAAGGTTGTCTTACCGCTTTCAACAATTTCTCCATCATCATTGACAAGGTCAATTTGCATATCATACTCGCCAACATCTTTTTCTTCTGGTAAGAACATGAAATAACGAGGATATGGTTTACCTTTATCACAAGTAACTTTGATGAAATACTGATAAGGATTAATAGCCTTGACAACTCCGCGATAGAATAGTTCAAAGCGGTCCCCAACCACTAAATAATATTTTTTTGCAAGAAATAACCTTTTATTCATCTTACTACCTCAAATAAAAATGGCGTCCTAGAAGAGATTCGAACTCTCGACCCACAGCTTAGGAGGCTGTTGCTCTATCCAGCTGAGCTACCAGGACGTGCTAAATCATTATATCATAAGAACAGTTAAAAATGAAAGGGATTATAGGAAAAAGGGCTATTTTTTTTCTGTTTATTCTTCTTGAAAGTTACCGAGGTGTAAGTTTTGTAAACCCCTTCAGATATCAGTCATTTTTTGAAAAAACATAATCAAAAGATAAATATGATGACCATATATATAACTCGCAAGATAATGTCCCGGTGTATTTTAATCACTTTTATATAGTCCTTTTTTAATTTGGATTATTTTTCCATCCCTTAAATCTCGTGAAATTTTACCCCTTGTATTAGAATAATTCTTATTTTAGTTTAATAAGTCTTGAATTGTATATATCATAATTCCCTCCAGATAGTTGTGTTTTGTCACATTATCTGGAGGAAATAAAGCATTATAATAAAATAAATTGGTTTAGTTCACATCACTATTTGTTCTGGTCAAGCAATCTTACCCTCAATAATTATACTCATATACAATAAATAGGATTTTATTTGGCTTTCTCCAGTTCTTTTGTTTTTGTCAATTTTTTAGAGATAGCTCGCTCGCACTGAGTGTAAGTTACTTTATTCATTCTTCAATCATGATTTTCTCTATTTTGTCAAATAAAAAATTATCGACTTCTATTTAATAATTTTAATATTCTCAATAATCTTTTTAGCCATTAGTTCATATCCTTTTTCTAGTGGATGAATTCCTTCAATTGAGTAAAGCTCTTCATCTTCATGAATTAAGATAGTAGCAAAATCATTTTCAAAAGCTATATATTCACAGCTATACTTCTTGGCAAGCTTTCTTATTTCGTCTACTTTTGTTAGTAAATCTCCCCGCATATGGGTATATTCTTCCTTATAGCCAATGATAAATGGTTCAAGAATAATAACGGGAATACCAATTTCATCTTTTATTTTTTTAAGTAATAACTCATATTCTTCTTTAAAAATAGCAGTGGCTTTTTGATTTGGATAATTGTGCCAAGTATCATTTACCCCTATTAAAATAAATAGATAATCTGGTTTACATTCCACAAAATCCTTTTGAAATCTGGTTAATAAGTCATTTACTTTGTTTCCAGAAATCGCTCTATTGATAACTTGAACATTATTTTTTCTTAAATACTCCCCGACAATTCTCACATAAGAATCCCCTAAATCATATTCATCATTTCGATTTCTTCTACAATCGGTAACGGAATCACCTTGAAACAATACTAAAGATTTTTCTATAATGTTAATCATCTTCCTCTTTCTCCTTTTTTTAAAATAAATTTGTTGTTTTTTACTCGCTTTTTCTAATAATTATATATTCCTTGCTCTCATATAATTCTATTCTTAAGTATAGCATTTTAACCCTTTGATTACAAATTAATGTGGATTTTCCCTGTTTATTTTGATAAGAACAGTTTATATTAAAAAGGCCAAAATTTTCTTTGGCCTTTGTTTACAATTATGGCGTCCTGGAAAGGATTCGAACCTTCGACCGACGGCTTAGAAGGCCGTTGCTCTATCCAGCTGAGCTACCAGGACAAATTTACTCCATACATTATATATTAAAATCAACAAAATGTAAAGAGTAAAAAGTGAACTGTTCTATAATTTTATTGTCCTGTTTTTGACTGTTTTGAAAGAGGATTATTTTATAATATGAACTTTTGCGATATCGTATTGATCACGTGCTTCGGGATTCTCTAAAGGATAACCAATAAAAGCAATCCCTAAAGGAACGATATGATTCTCCATGGATAATATGGTCTTCACTCTTTCTACTGGTCTTTTTTGAGGTAAAACTCCTACCCAACATGCTCCGAGGTTGAGCGAGGTTGCTCCTAATAAAATGTTCTCCATCGCTGCTGAACAGTCTTGAATCCAATAATCTTGTAGATGGAGAGGAAGTGCTTTTTTCATGTTCCCGCAAACAACAATTGCTAGGGGAGCAATAATATTAGAAAACCTTGCCGAGCGGCGCAATTTTTCTTGCACTTCTTGATTAGTAACAACAAAGAACTCCCATGGACGTCTATTGCAAGCACTTGGTCCTGCCATTGCATAATGAAGAAGCAGGTCAATATCTTCCTCTTTGACCTTTTTTGAATCAAATTTACGAATACTTCTTCTTTTAAACATTGCTTCTTTTAATTCCATATTATCCTTCTTTCTTTTGATAGATACAAACTTCACTGGATCCATAATGAAAATTTTTTCTGATTTTAAGAATCTTTGTTCCTTCAGGAAAATAATTGTTTCTCTGATACTGGCAAACAATAATTCCCTCATCAGCTAACATCTCATTAGCGATGAGAAAATCAATGATTTCTTTTATAATATCAAGCCGATAAGGAGGATCTAAAAAAATAAGATCAAACTTTTTTTTCTCCCTTGCAAAGGTGTTTAAGGCCAATTGATAATCGAGATGATAAATAGTGATCGAATCTTCTTCTCGTAAACTAGCTATGTTTTCTTTAATAATCCGTATCGCTTCTCTACTGAGCTCAACTATGTCTACATGACTGGCTCCTCTGCTAATAGCTTCTAAGCTTAAGGCTCCACTACCACCAAACAAATCAAGAACAACATCACCATTTAAATATGGACCGATAATATTAAAAATGGTTTCCTTCATTTTATCGGTCATCGGTCTTGTATTTAGTCCTTCCAGAGCTGTTAACTTTCTACTCTTATGCTTACCAGCAATAATTCTCATAATTGCCTCCTTTTTGAAAAAAGAAAGTTACTTATTGATAGTAACTCATTTTTTTAAATAAAATAGGAATCATCATCCTCATCATCGGATAATACCTTCTCAACATAATAAAAATCACCTTTTTCATCATATTTGACAGTATATTCTTGACCAACAATGATAAAATTAGGATAGTTTAATCCCTTTTCCTCCAATGTTCGTTGGTGCATAATGATGGTGTTGCCAATGTGAGTTGGTCCACCTAATTCAATTGGTTTCAAATAGGTTACTACCCAGCCTACTTCGTTGTTTTCCATATAATCAGCTTTTTTTATCTTCTTTCCGCTAAAATCGTAAGCGTACTCCGTATTTCCCATTTCCGCTTCCCATAATTTTATTGCGTCTTTTTTATCGAACATATGACACCTCTATCTTTTTTCTTGGCTCTTTGCTTTTCGCTTTGGGGCAAAAATTGTTAAGTGGCTATGAAGGTTCTCAATATCAACACTGCCTTTTGGACCTTCTTCGCCATCAATACACCATGTTTGTTCTCCATCTATTTCAATCCTGAATTTACTCGCATGTAGAGCGATTGCTTCTTTTGCCTTCCTTAATCCTAAAATTCGCGATAGAAATAGTTTGATGATGTTGAGTCTTCCTTTACTCCTATCATTATTTACTAAAATCACATCGAAAAGTCCATCATTTAAATGACCATAACGATTAAATGGCATGCCACCTACACTAATCGAATTCAGTACTAACACCAATGGTGCCGTAGTTTCAATGCTTTTATCCTCAGAAATCACTTTTACTTTTGATAAAGGAGTAGTAAAAAACTCATTGATTCCATTTCTGGCATATGCTAAACGCCCTAACAGTCGTTTTTCTTCATGTTTTGTCGTATAACTTGTTCCAGTACAAGCTCCGATTGCTGCTACATAAACAAAATAATGATCATTTATCTTACCAACATCATGTTTTATTGTTTTACCCGCCAAAATAACCTTTAAAGCTCCCTTTACATTACGAGGAATGCGCAAATTTCTGGCAATATCGTTTGTTGTTCCTTGAGGAATATAACCAAGCGGTGGTCGACGATCACAAGATGCAACGCCCATCGCAACTTCGTTAAATGTCCCGTCCCCGCCAGAAAAAATAATCGCATCGTATTTCTCGCAAGCCTTAATGGTTACTTCAGTAATGTCTCGAGAAGACTTAGAAGGATAGACATCAACAACATCGTAAACTTCTCTTAATCTCTTTGCTATGTAGTTCGTTTGATTAACAATTTGTCCACGACCACTTGCTGGATTGTAAATAAAGATACATTTCATCATTTTTATCCTCCTTGTTCTATTTTACTATAATCTTTGCCTTTTTTCAAGATTTTTGACTTTTTTCAAGAATCACCCGTTTAAAAGGCTTTTTTACCCTTTTTATTTGCGTTTCAATCGTTTTTTAGCCATTCTCTTAATAAGTTTACGCGAGAGCTCTTATTCTGGTTAATCGCCATTTCCTCTTTCTTTTTTAAAAAAAGAAAAAGGGTTTTTTTATTACCCTTTTTATGCGTACTTACTTTTTTCAATTTGCTCATTAATAAATTGATTGCGATATAATTCGAAGTATTCCTTCTTTAAAGCGAGCAATTCTTCATGCGTTCCTTGCTCGATAATCTTCCCATCTTTGATGACAAGTATCATATCCGCAGCGATGATTGTTGATAAACGATGAGCAACAACAAAGCTCGTTCTTCCCTTCAACAACCGATTAATGATACCTTGAATGAGTTCTTCTGTTTTTGTATCAATCGATGAAGTTGCTTCGTCGAGAATTAAAATTCGCGGATTTGCAAGCAATGCCCTGGCAAAAGAAATCAGTTGTCTTTGCCCTACAGATAGCTTTGTACCACCTTCGCCGACATTCGTATCGTATCCTTTTTCAAAACCAACAATAAATTCATCGGCACTAACCGCTTTTGCTGCTTCTTTAACCTCATCATCAGTAGCATCTAATCGACCATAACGGATGTTTTCCATAATCGTCCCATTGAATAGATGTGGTGTTTGCAACACATACCCTAAATTATTATGTAACCAGGCAAGCGAACGCTCTTTATAATCGACATCATCAATCAAAATTTTTCCTGCTGTTGGCTCGTAGAAACGACAAACAAGGTTGACAATCGTTGATTTACCTGCCCCCGTTTCACCGACCAAAGCGACTGATGTTCCTTCTGGAACTGTTAAATTGAAGTCTTCCAGGACTTTTTCTCCCCCTTGATATTGAAATGTTACCTGTTCAAAGACGACTTTTCCTTTCAATTCTTCCCAATTTTCTGTTTTTGGCTCTAATAAAGTTCCATATTTCTCTTCTACTTCTTGACTATCAAAGATATCTGGTTTCGTTTCTATTAGCGACAAGATTCTTTCAGCCGAAGCTTGAGCTTGTTGGAACTCAGCCAAAATTCGCGCAATTTGCATGATAGGGTCAAAAAATTGAGTGGTACAAGAAATGAAGAAATACAAGGTTGATATTCCTATTACCCCCTCAACAATAATCAAATATCCACCCGCTCTTAAAGTAATCGCAACAGCAATATAGCTGATTACCAATAAAATAGGAAAGAATAGAGATGAATAGGCAATCGCTTTAATGGAATCTTTGCGCATTTTATTACACAATTCATTGAATTCGCGATTGCGATCTTCCTCAAGAACTAAGGTTTTTGTTGTTTTACTTCCCAAAATACCTTCATTATAACTAGCTGTTATTTTAGAGTTCGTTTTTCTGACACCACGATAAGATATTAATATTTTCTTTCTAAAATATATACTAACTACTACTAAAATAGGTAGCAAGAAAGTTATGATTAACGCCAATTTCCAATTGACAAAATACATGAGAACAAGAATGCCAACCATAGTTAGCGAACCCCATAACATATCTACAATTCCCCAAGAAATAATGCCAGCAAGTCGACGCGAATCAGAAGTTAAACGCGCCATAATCCAACCTGCAGGAGTCTTATCATAATAAGAAAAAGGTAATAGTTGTAATTTTACAAAGGCTTCATGGCGAAGTTCGTAACCTACTTCAACTTCAACTAAGCCAGCCATCTTGATAAAACCATGAACTACAACACCATAACCAATAGCTATTAAACAATAAGCACCGATAAACAGTTTAATATTTGTAAAATTTTGCTTGGTGAAGAATTCTTCAATGGCGTACTTATTCAATAAGGGATAAAGAATATCTAATACAGCCAGTCCAATCACGAAAATGATTAAAAATATTAAAGGTTTCGTCCTTTTAATAACTAGCTTCAATATCTTCTTCCATATACCAGCACTAAACTTTTCTGAAGAAAAATCTTGTTCTTCAAAACTATTCATTGCTCTCACCTCCCTCAACAATATCCAGAAACTTACTTTCCAGTGCTCCCTGGATATCCCAAAGTCGCTTATACAAACCTTCTTTTTGAGCTAATTCTTTATGTGTTCCTATTTCACTTACCACACCATTTTCTAAAACAATAATCTTATCTGCTTCTTTGGCGGTTGTAATACGGTGAGTAATGATAATCGAAGTTAAATTTTTATCCTTTATCTTTAAGGCGTTTCTAATCATCAAGTCTGTTTTTGTATCTACAGCACTTAATGAATCATCAAACACCAAAACTGGTTTATTCAAAATTAACATTCTGGCAATGGAAATTCTTTGTTTTTGACCACCAGATAAAGTAACCCCTTTTCACCGACTAAAGTATCATATCCAGAAACAAAGTTTTCAATATCTTTATCAATCGCTGCTGTCTTAGCCGCTTGAAATACTTGATCATTATCCAAATGGCGATTACCAATTTTAATATTTTCTAACACTGTTTTTGCGTATAAAAACGGATCTTGAAGAATAATACCAATGTTTTTGCGTACCCATTGTTTTTTAATATCCCTTAATTCTACTCCGTTAATGATAATTTGCCCTTGATGATAATCCAACATTCTCACTAAAATATTGGCAATTGTCGATTTACCACTACCTGTTTTCCCAATAATTGCCACTGTCTCTCCTGATTTTATTTCAAAATTGACATTTTTTAATAAATGTTTATCCGTATCACTAAATTTAAAAGAGACATTGGCAAATTTAATATTCCCGTTTATTACAGGTTCTAATGTTCCATCATCTAAATACTCGCTTGGTTCGGCTAAGATTTCGTCAATTCGCTGAGCAGCTACTGTTGATTTACCAAAATCACCGATAATTCTTCCCAATCCACGAATAGGATATACCAACATACCAATATACATCATACATGCGATAATATCACCTGTTGAGACCAAAGCGTTCTTTGCCAGATAAACACAGACACTTATAGTAACTGTATATTGCATCATCGTCAGGAAATCACTGGCTCCCCAGTAAAAACCCATAGCATTATTCAGTTTTTGCGATTCATCACGATAAATAGCATTCTTTTCATTAAACTTATCGATTTCATATTTTTCACGAGCAAATGCCTTTACTACTCGAACACCATTGACATTTTCTTGCAAAACGGTAGTCATATTTGCCTCTACTTCTTCTATTTCTTCAAATTTCTTCCGTACATAACGGAAATATATAATTGAAGATACCAAACTAATCGGCACAACACATAGCGTTACCAACATAATTGTTCGATTAATAAAATACATTTGTATTGCCCCCGCACTAAAAGAAGCAATAATATATAAAACTTGTGGTAACTGCGAAGTGAGGAATGATTTAATCGTGTCTACATCTGATGTACACCTTTGAATTAAATCACCTGTATCGGCATTATTTTGGTATGAATAAGATAGGTCTTGAAGATGAGAATATAATTTAGTTCTCATATCAAAGGCGATTCCTTCACCTATTTTTCCTTTCACATATCCATTTAAAAACATAGTAATGCCCCGCATGATTTGCCATAAAACCAATGTTGAGCCAACAACAGCAATCGCTGTTAATGGTTCTTGATAGGAATCAAAAAAATCCATTAAAAAAGAAGGAAGCGTAATCGTTCCGGCATTGGAACTGGTTCCCCCTAAGATAACATCAACAACATATTTTATGAATTGCGGAACAAACGAGTATGTTAAAGGATTAATTATTGTTAAAAGAATGACCACAAGCAACAATAGAAGGTATGGCTTTGACCATTTTATTAACTTTTTAAATCCTCTCATTTTTGTTCTCCTTAATTATAACAATTTCTAAAATAATCTTGTAATAATAGCCAATAATTAGATTCATAGTCTTTTAAATTTCTTATGCAACTAATATCAAAAGCCTTACTTACATTATCTACGATATCGCGCTTAAAATAAATCATCGTAGGCAAACTAGCATCTACTTCAATACTCGACTTCGTTTTGATATAGGTTAGGTCATCAACTGACATATCCTCGAAATCAAGATAGTATACCACTTCTTCGTGATTTTCTTTTGCTAATTGGTCTACATAATATACAAAATAATTCACTTTTTCAAGGTTTTCGTTTCCCAAATATAGTTGGAATGTTACTCCAGTTTCAATATTTGTTTTAATTTCCTCCATAGTAATGTATGAAAATACATGTTCATTGTTTTCTAAAAAACTGTATTCCTTGCGAATTTTGCCTTTTTCTCCACC
>Ga0116183_1001047_pt1 | contig 32015 bp, 29 predicted proteins | sample AD_UKC078_MetaG_FD_89753 | JGI IMG/M metagenome (GOLD analysis project Ga0116183, IMG submission 89753) | Active sludge microbial communities of municipal wastewater-treating anaerobic digesters from USA - AD_UKC078_MetaG | ecosystem: Engineered > Bioreactor > Anaerobic > Digestate | place: USA...
CCGGGACCGGGACCGGCACCCCCAGCCTGGTTTCCACGATGCAGAAGACCGGGATCGAAGCCGCCACCCTGGCGTTCGTCAATCAGCAGAGCGTGGGCGGGCCATTCATCTGGGGCAGTTCCAATGACCCGGCCTACAACGCGGCGTTCGACTCCGCGCGGGGCATTGCGATCGAAGAGGATGTCAAAGCCGCATACGCCGCGGGACTGATGATGATCGTGTCCTTCGGCGGTATCACGGCCGCCCAGAACGGCGTCGAGATCGGCCAGCTCAACGGGATGGCCGCCACCACGAACAGCAATTCGGTCACCGGCACGGGCCAGACCTCGGTCACCCTCACCCTGGACAATCCGATCAGCCTCGCTGACATGGAGGCGGGCAGCATCACCGGGCGTTTCCTGATCAACGGCGCGGTGACGGAGCTGTACCAGGTCGATACCGCCGGGACGTTCACCTTCAGCCACCAGGTGAAATACGAAGTGCCCACCGTGGTGAGCGGTTCGCTCGCTCCCGACGGCGCCAGCATCACCTTCGGTTTCGACCCGGAGACTCCCCTCACGTCGAACTACGGCCCGGTGTCGACGACCGTGAGTTACGGCCTCGCAGAGGGCTTCGACAGAATGTGGCAGGCGTATCACGACGCCATCACGTACTTCTACGACATGGGAATCCGGCACTTCGATCTCGACATCGAGGGACCGGCGTTGTCGATCGACCAGTGGGGTATCAACAACCAGCGCATCCGGGTGTTCAAATCGTTCCAGGATGCGGACACCTTCCCCGGTATGGAGCTCTCGTTCGTCCTGCCGATCGGCCCCAACACCGGGTGGCATCCCATCACCGATCCGGGTCGGCTGATCCAGGCAGCAGGACAGGCGCAGCTGGACGTCGCGACCTGGAACATGATGGCGTTCGACTACGGCCCGCAGTCCTACCAGTGGATGCTGGCCAACGACAAGAACATGGTCGATGTCCTGATCGGGGAGGCCGATACCGGCATCACCGTCGATCCCAACTTCCCGATCAAAGGCGCCGTCGACTACCTGGTGGATTACGGTCTGGCCGCAAACCGGCAGGAAGCCTTCCAGAAACTGGGCGTCACGCTGATGGTCGGCCAGGACGACACCGTCTACGTACCGGGGGCGACACCGCCCGGATTCACCCCCGGCGACGCGGCGATCGTCGAGGCGATCACCCCGACCCAGGTGGGCGCCGCGGGCACGGTGAACACCGTGCTCGACTGGGCCACCACCAACGGGGTGGGACTGCTGTCGTTCTGGTCGCTGGGACGTGATCGGCCGAGTTTCAACACCACCAGCTACAACCCGCAGCTGCTGGTGACCTACCAGACCGGCTCGCCGGCCAACCCCAACGCCGACACCAACAGGGTCCCCGGCGGGGGCAATACGTCCGTCGACCTGACCTTCGCGGCCTCCGATCGGACCACCACCGGCGGAACACTCTTCACCGCAGCCGGCGACTGGCTCGGCAGCTTCTCCATCACCGGAGAGAACACCCTCGTCTTCAACTCCCTGCCTCCCCGGCCGGTCAAGCCGACCGGAGGAACCATCAACCCGGGTTCCGGGCTGCTGCAGGTCACCTTCGACGGCCCGGTCGTCGACACGGTCTGGGCCAAGGTCGATCTGGCGCCGAAGATTCTCGTGGAGTATCAGGACGAAGACCTGGTCTACACCAAGCTTCTCGATCCTTTCGACGACTAGATCCGACAGGGCTGCACTCGCAGGAAGGCACTTCCATGACCGCCGATTCGATCCCCGCTGAGCGAGACACCACGACCCGGCGCCGCGTGCTGCCCGTCGTGGGGTGGCTGCAGGTCGGCGTCGCGGCGGCCGGAATCGGGATCGCCCTGGCCGCGGCACCCGCCGCGTCCGCAGATAGCGAAGCCGGGGCGCGGGGTCGGACTCGGCGACAACCTCGGTGCGCGAGGCATCCTCAACCGGTCCTGCGACACGACCCGGGGCCACGACACGAGCCCGTCCCGCCGCGTCACCCGGCCGGAGCACGGTGCCTGAGACCTTCGCCGGATCGGTCAAGCCGGCCGCCGCCGTCGGCCGGCCTTCACGCACCAAAGTAGCCGACGTCCCGGCGTCCGGGAAGCTCGATCCAGCCTCGGCCAAAGCCGAAACAGCAGACCCGCCAACCGATTCCGACCCCACAGCGCGCCATGGTCTGGTTGAGATCGCCGACTCGGCTGCCCACTCGACAACCTTCTCGCCCACGGTGCCCGCGACTGACCCCACAGCCGTCACCGCCGCCTTCACCTCACCCGTCGGGGACCTGCTGGGCAACATCGCCGCGTTCTTCGGCCTGCCGGGAGCTCCGGCCACCACCGCGCCGACGATCGGAGCGCTGCCACTGTTCACCCGACTGGTCCTCGATGACATCGTCGGCGGTTCGGTGCCGCCGCCGAACCTCGACTCCACGGCAGTGATCACCGGGCTGTTCCAGCAGATCATGCGCAAGGATCCGACGGCCGAGGAGTTGCAGAACTATTCCGCGTTGTGGGGCCTCACCGGCATCAACGGAGTGGTCGCCGGGTTGTACAGTTCGACCGCCTTCCGCCAGAACCAGGTGAACAGCTACTACCTGGAACTGCTGGGCCGCACCGCGACCCAGTCTGAATTGTCCTGGGGCGCAAGCGGTCTGATCTGGGGGGTCCCGGAGCCGGTGTTCACCGCGTCGATCGCCGGCAGCCGCGAGTATTACGCCTCCAGTAACGCCGGCGGCGGGCCGGACGGCCCCTCGCCCTCCGCGGTGTCATTCGTCGACCTGCTCTATCGAACCCTGCTGGGCGCCACCCCCGACCCCGCCGTCGCACCGGATTACGTGCAGCAGGTGCAGGCCGGCCTGCCGACCGGGTTGGTCTCATTGCAGTTCGTCACCACCGATCCGTTCCGCGAGGTCAAGGTCCTGGAGACCTTCCAGGTTCTCGGCCTGAGCCCGACCCCCGAGGTGGTCGCGGAGTACGTCGACAGGTGGTTCCTCTACGGCGGACTGTCCGGCATCTCCACGCTGCTACTGGCCAGCGGCGAGAACGCCTTCCGCATTGAGCAGGGACTGGTGGAGTTACCCGACATGGTCGCCGCGGCGCAGTTGCAGCAGTTGCTGCTGGCTCCCTACGTCGACGGGCCGACCGGGTTCTATGCCCTGTTCAACGACCTGTTCGACAATCCGACCGCAGATGTGAACTGCAAGAAGACGCCCGATAGCTGTGCCAATCCCGGCCTGTACGCGTTACTGAGCACCGGCGGGGTGATCCGCGGGATTCCGAACGGGGCCATCAACGTCGAGCAGATGGCGGTTCCGGTGGCCAGGCTGCTCCCCAGCCAGAACGAGATCAGTCTGTCCAGTTCGCTGGGCTTTCCGCTCGGCAGGGATCCCGAAGCGCTCCGGGTCTACTTCGAGGGTGGCGACGTGACGGTGGCCAGACAACTCGTTCTGACCTCCGCGGACGGCCAGTTCGTCGTCGACGGCCACCACCGGTGGTCACAGCTCTACCTGATCAATCCGTTCGCCAACATCCTCGCCGCGGACATCGGGTACGTACCAGATCCGAAGGGGGCGCTGATGCAGACCCAGGTCGCCATCGCGGCCCAGACCGGTTACCTCGGTAGTTCAAGTGCCGGTAACGACAACGTCTTCACCATCAGCCAGGATGCGTTCAACACCCAGGTTGCCGCGATGATCGACAACGGCACGTATCCGGACGGCACTCCACTCGCCGGGCAGCCGACCAAACCCGCGGTCCTGGAGGTGTTCACCGAGTACCTGGGACTCGCCGGGCAGACCGACGCGGAGAAGATGGTCAGCATCGAGAGCTATCTCTGGAGCAACGTACTGAGGATGCGGGAGAACAACTTCTACACCACCGACGCGCCGGGTCGGCCGGTCATGCCACAGACCAATCGGAGCACCTTCCAACCGGTGCTGGGTCTGATGCAGGGACCGAGCCCGCTGAGCTACTCGTTCCCGATCATCAGCTATCTCGGCTGACCCCTAAAGCCAGGTGTCCGGCGTGGTCGCGGTGAGGAACGACTCGAGGTCGTCACGCCACTGCGCCGGGGTGTTCTTGTCCGGTTCGATGCCGGTGTACTCGCCGCGGTAGAACAGCAGGGGGCGGGGCAGGACGGTCGGAAGTTCCGACAGCGACTGCACCCGGCCGAAGACCACGAAATGGTCGCCGCCGTCATGCACGGAGTCCACTGTGCAGTCGATGTGGGCCAGCGAGTTGTCCAGGATCGGAGAGCCCAGCGGGGACGGGTGCCAGTCGATTCCGGCGAACTTGTCCGGTTCCCTGGACCCGAACCGGATGCAGACGTCGCGTTGTCTCTCGGTCAGTACGTTGACGCAGAACTGCCCGCTGGCCTCGATCGCTTGCCAGGACCGCGACATCTTGGTGGGACAGAACAGCACCAGCGGCGGGTCCAGCGATAACGCGGCGAAGGACTGGCAGGCAAACCCGCTGGGGACGCCGTCGTGGGTGGTGGTGATGATGGTGATACCGGTGCAGAACTGCCCCAGCACCTGGCGAAAGACCCGCGGGTCGATGGCGTCGGCCGGCATCGGCGGCTATCTGGGGGCGTGCGAGCCGACGGTGAAGTCGTGCCCCCACAGACTCACCGCGGTACTCTCCCGGGCGATCCAGTCGTCGTCCTCGACCTGCATTCCCTCGCAACCGAACTCGACATCGAAACCGCCGGGTGTCTTCATGTAGAAGGACAGCATCTTGTCGTTGACGTGCCGACCGAGAGTGGCCGACATCGGGACCTTGCGCCGAAGCGCCCGGTCCAGGCACAGCCCGACGTCGTCGCTGCCCTCCACCTCCACCATCAGGTGCACGATCCCGCTCGGAGTGGGCATCGGCAGGAACGCGAGGCTGTGGTGCCGGGGGTTGCAGCCGAAGAATCTCAACCACGCCGGCGGTCCGTCGGCGGGTCGGCCCACCAGTTGCGGGGGCAGTCGCATCGAGTCGCGGAGCTGGAAACCCAGCACGTCGCGATAGAAGTGCAGCGCCTCGGCGTCGTCGCGGGTGGACAGCACCACATGTCCCAGCCCCTGCTCGCCCGTGACGAACCGGTGCCCGTAGGGGCTGACCAACCGGCGATGCTCAAGGGCCGCGCCGTGAAACACCTCCAGCCGGTTGCCTGACGGGTCGGCGAAGGTGATCATCTCGTCGACGCGCCGGTCAGCCAGTTCGGCGGCGGTGGCCTCCCGGAACGGCACGCCCTCGGACGTCACAGCGTTGCGAATGCGCTGCAGCCCTTCGGCGTTCGCGCATTCCCACCCCGAGACCGACAGCCGGTCGTGATCACCGGGCTCGATCACCAGCCGGGCCGGGAAGTCGTCCATCCGCAGATAGAGCGCACCCTCCCGAGGTCCTTTGCCCTCGACCATGCCGAGCACCTTCAGGCCGTACTCGCGCCACGCCGAAACGTCGGTGGCCTCGACGCGCAGATAGCCCAGCGACCGGATGGGGCTGCCCTGCTTCATGCAGCGATCCACCTTCGTTCCTCGCTGAGTCACCCCGCACCGCCAAGGAAGTCGATGGTCAGCCGGTTGAACTCGTCGAACTTCTCGACCTGCGCCCAGTGCCCGCATTGCCCGAACACGTGCAACTGCACCCGCGGGATCTGCTTGAGCGCCACCAGCGCCCCGTCGAGGGGGTTGACGCGGTCTTCCCGGCCCCAGATCAACAGCACCCGTTGGCGCAGTTTGTACACGTCGCGCCACATCATGCCGAGTTCGAAGTCCGGACCGGCGAAGGATGCGCCCATCGCCCGGGCGGCGGCCAGCGCCTCCGGGGTGCTGGCGATCGCGAAGCGCTCCTCGACCAGTTCGGGGGTGATGAGCTTCTGGTTGTAGACCATGATCCGCAGGAACCGTTCCAGGTTCTCGCGGGTCGGATCGGCGGTGAACCGGCCGAGCAGTTTGACACCTTCGGTCGGATCGGGGGCGAACAGGTTGACGCTCAACCCGCCCGGCCCCATCAGCACCAGCCGCCCGGCGCGGTGGGGATGATCGAGGGCCAGGCGCACCGCCGTGCCGCCGCCCAACGAGTTACCGACCAAGGCGGGACGTTCGATGCCGAGATGGTCGAACAGGGCGAGTACGGCGTTGGCGCTGTAACGGTTGTACTGCTCGTGTTCGGTGTGTTTGTCGGACAGCCCGTACCCGGGCTGGTCGATCGCGATGACGTGGAAATGGTCGGACAGCACCGCGATGTTGCGGCCGAAGTTCGACCAACTCGACGCACCCGGTCCGCCCCCGTGCAGGAGCACCACCGTCTCGGGATTACCCTCACCGGCCTGGTGGTAGTGCAGACGCATCCTGCGGCCGGCGGCGTCGACCTCGGCGAACCTCGATGTCGATTCGAAGGTCACCCGCTGTTGGGACTCCGCTTCTTGAATGAACCCGGTCATGGGATGAGCGATCCCCTAGACCATCGTGTCGCCGATGGGCAACCCGAACTCGTGGTTGCCGTACATCACATAGGCCCGCTCGGCGTCATTGGCGGCGTGCACCCGGCCGGCGTGGGCGTCGCGCCAGAACCGCTGCAGCGGCTGGTCGTTGTTGAGCGCGGTGGCACCGGCCGCCTCGAACAGTCGGTCGATGGAGGCGATCGCCCGGCCGGTGGCCCGCACCTGGTCGCGGCGGGCACGGGCCCGCAGCGACATCGGAACCTCCTTGCCCTCGCACAGCAGCGCGTACTCCTCGGCGAGGTTGCCGCGCAGCTGACACCAGGCGGCGTCGATATCGCTGGCGGCTTCGGCGATGCGCACCTTGGCGAACGGGTCGTCTTTGGCCTTCTCCCCCGCGAACGCCGCTCGGACCCGCTTGCCCTGATGTTCGACATGAGCGGCATAGGCCCCGTAGGCCATGCCGACGATGGGGGTGGAGATAGTGGTCGGGTGCATGGTGCCCCACGGCATCCGGTACACCGGCGCGGTGTTGGTGTTCAGACCGCCGGCGGAGCCGTCGTTCATCGCCCCGTAGGACAGAAACCGGTGCCGGGGAACGAACACATCCTTGACGACGAGGGTGTTACTGCCGGTGCCCTTGAGTCCGACGACATGCCAGTCGTCGCGAATCTGGTAGTCGCCCAACGGCATCAGGAAGCTGCCGAAGTCCACCGGCCGGCCGTCCTTGATCACCGGGCCACCGACGAAGGTCCACGTCGCGTGGTTGCAGCCGGACGACCACAGCCAGGTGCCGTTGACCAGGTAGCCGCCGTCGACCACCAGCCCGGCGCCCATCGGGGCGTACGACGACGACACCCGCACCGTCGGGTCGTCGGCCCAGACGTCCTCTTGGGCCTGCTGGTCGAACTGGGCCAGGTGCCAGTTGTGCACGCCGAGGATGCCGCCCGCCCAGCCCGTGGAACCGCAGGCGCCGGCGATCCGACGCACCGCTTCGAAGAACAGCGTGGGATCACACTGCAGCCCACCCCACTGCTCAGGCTGCAACATCTTGAAGAATCCGGCTTCATCCAGTTCGGCGACCGACTCGGGGTCCAGGCGACGTAACTCCTCGGTTCGGGAGGCCCGCTCGCTGAGCCGCGGAAGCAGATCGTCGATGGCTGCCAGCACGGTCTGCACGTCGCGCTGTTGAATGGACGTCACTGCTTCCTCCCGGGAGTGGGTGCCTGCGCCCCAGACTAGAACACGTTACGATTCGTGTCGAGGAACTAGACCTTGTACCTGGTAGTTCATGTTATTGCCAAATCTGTAACGTGTTCCAGTTGTAACGTGTCCGAGTTCGTGGAAGAAGTCCGCGCCGAAAGGATCCTCCCCGTGACGACCCCCGACATGCCGGCCACCGCCGTGGTGCATCTCGACGGCCAGACGCACACCGTGGCTTGGCCGCGCGGCGAGAAGCTGCTCGATGTTCTGCTCGACAAGGGCATCGAGGCCCCGTACTCCTGCCGGGAGGGGCACTGCGGCGCGTGTGCGACGACCAAGCTCGCCGGTGACGTCGAGATGGAGGTCAACGACGTGCTGGAACCCGAGGATCTCGCCGACGGCCTGATCCTGGCCTGCCAGTCCCGCCCCGTCACCGATTCGGTTGAAGTCAGCTACGACGTCTGAGCGCCGGTCAGCGGGGCAGTGTCTGAGGCCCCGATCAGCGGGGCGGTGTCTGAGGCCCCGATCAGCGGGGCAGTGTCTGAGGCCCCGATCAGCGGGGCAGTCCGAGCAGTCGCTCGCCGGCCATGCTGAGGAGAATCTGTTCGGTCCCACCGGCGATGGACAGGCACCGGGTGTTCAGGAAGCTCAGCACGGCCTCGTTGACCACCAGCCCGCCGCCCGGGGAGAGGCCCATCCGGAACTCTTCGAGCGCCTGGCGGTAACGCACCCCGATCAGCTTGCGGGCGCTGGCTTCGGCGCCGGTGTCCCGGCCCCCGACCGCCAACTGGGCGATCCGATGATCGAGCAGCGAGCCGACCTGTGCGGCCAGGAGCAGTTCGCCGAGCCGGTCGGCGGTGCCGGTGTCCAGATCGGCGCCGGAGAGGCCGCTCAGCATCTGCTCCATCGGGTTGCCCAGCGCGGTGCCGTGGGCCATCGCCACCCGCTCGCTGGCGAGCGTGGTTCGGGCCAGCCGCCAGCCGTCGTTGACCGCGCCGACCACCATCTCGTCGGGCACGAAGACCTCGTCGAAGAAGACCTCGTTGAACAGTTCGTCGCCGGTGATCTCCCGCAGCGGCCGGATCATGATGCCCGGCGAACGCATATCGACAAGGAAATAGGTGATACCCCGATGCTTCGGGGCGCCCGGGTCCGTTCTCGCCAGGCAGACTCCCCAGTCGGCCTTGTGCGCCGCCGACGTCCAGACCTTTTGGCCGGTCAGCATCCAGCCGCCCTCGGTGCGGACGGCCCGGGTGCGCAGCGCCGCCAGGTCAGAACCCGCGCCGGGTTCACTGAACAGCTGGCACCAGCGCAGGTCACCGCGCAAGGTGGCCGGCACGAACCGCTCGATCTGTTCGGCTGTGCCGCCCTCGAGAATTGTGGGCACCGCCCACCAGCCGATGACGAGATCGGGGCGGGTCACGCCGGCCGCGGTCAACTCTGCGTCGATGAGCAGTTGCTCGGCCGGGGACGCGTCGCGTCCGTAAGGCCGAGGCCAGTGCGGCGCGAGGAGTCCGGAGTCGGCCAACTCCACCTGACGATCGGCCTCTGGCAGCGCCGCCACCCTGGCTACTGCCGCAGCGATTTCCGGCCGCAGGTGGTCGACGGAGTCGAGGTCGATCCGCAGATCCCGGCGTACCCCGCTTCGGGTCAGTTCGCCCACCCTGCCCAACCACGCCGAACGGCCACCGAGGAGTTGTCCCAGTGCGTACGCCCGCCGGAGATAGAGGTGGGCGTCGTGTTCCCAGGTGATACCGATGCCGCCCAGCACCTGAATGCAGTCCTTGGCGTTGCCGGTGGCCGCGCCGATGCCGACCGCCGCAGCGACGGCGGCGGCAATGGACAGCTGATCGCCGGCACCGGGCAGTGACCCCTGTTCGGCCGCCACAGCCGCATCGGCAGCCGCGACCGCGACCTGCTGGGACCGTAGGAGCATCTCGGCGCACATGTGCTTGACGGCCTGGAAGCTGCCGATGGGCCTGCCGAACTGCTCGCGCACCTTGGCGTACTCGGCCGCGGTGTGCAGCGCCCAGCGCGCGACCCCGGCGGCCTCGGCGGCCAGCACCGTTGCGCCCAGATCGAGGAACCGGCGCCGCGTCACCGCGAGTCGGACACCCTGCGCGTCTCGCAACGTCACCCTGGCCAGCGGCCTGGAGAAATCGGTGGCCGGCAACGGGTCGACCGTGACACCCGGCCCCTCGGCGTCGACGACCAGGACATCGTCACCCACCGGGAGCAGGAGCACGCCGGTCGGCAGTGCGCCCAGGACATGCTCGGCGGTTCCCGACACCCGGCCGCCCCGCTCCTGCAGATCGGCGGCGAACGCCGCGCCCGCCGTCGCCTGACCGGTGCACAGTCGGGCCATCAGTTCGGGATCGTCGACCACCAGGGCCGCCAGCGCGGTGGTCGCGACCGGACCCGGGATCAGGGCGTAGGCGGCCTCGTCGATCATCGCGCACAGATCCGCCACCGTTCCGGCGGCGCCGCCGACCTCATCGGCGGCGGCGACGCCGAACAGCCCCAGAGCTGCCAGCCCACCGAAAACGGCCCGCCAGGCGTCAGTCCGGCCCTGTTCGACCTCGCGGATGGCGGACGCCGCCGCAGCGCCGGACGCCCAGTCGCGGACCAACTCGCGGGCGGCGAACTGCTCGTCGGTGATGGTGGCGGACACCGTCGTCTCCTCGGGTCGCTGCGACATGGGCGGTTACCGGCACCGACCACTAGAACGTGTTCTAATAGTGCCAGCGACGAGGCGTCAAGTCGACGCTCACGCCGAAGCGAGGGTCCCGCCGGAGAAGGAGTCGTCACAGCGATGTCGTCGACAGCGCAGCAGCCGTCGGCGGGAGAACCCGGCTCCCAGCCACGCGAGGTGACACCCGTTTCGGTGCTGACCGAATCGGAACTGGGCTCGGAGGCCCAGCGCGAGCGGCGTAAACGGATTCTGGACGCCACCCTGGCGATCGCATCCAAAGGCGGCTACGAAGCGGTACAGATGCGGGCTGTGGCCGATCGCGCAGACGTCGCGGTGGGCACGCTGTACCGCTACTTCCCGTCCAAGGTCCACCTGCTGGTGACCGCACTGGGCCGGGAATTCGAGCGTATCGACGCCAAGACCGATCGCTCGGCCGCCGCCGGCGGATCTCCGTTCCAGCGACTGAACTTCATGGTCAGCAAGCTCACCCGGGCCATGCAGCGCAACCCGTTGCTGACCGAGGCCATGACCCGCGCCTACGTGTTCGCTGACGCGTCCGCCGCCGGTGAGGTGGACCATGTCGAGAAGATCGTCGACGGTATGTTCGCCCGGGCGATGAGCGACGGCGAACCGACTGAGGACCAGTACCACATCGCCCGGGTGATCTCCGACGTCTGGTTGTCGAATCTGCTGGCCTGGCTGACCAGGCGGGCTTCGGCAAGCGATGTCAGCAAGCGACTGGATCTGACCGTGCGACTTCTGCTGGGCGATGCGAACAACGCGCCGGAGAGGGCGGCCCACTAACGGCCGACTGGGCTCCGCTACAGTTTTTGGAAACGATTATCGTTTTCGTTGTGGAGGAATCGTGCGCAAAGTCGGTGGATACGCCGTGGCCGTGCTGGTGGCCGCGTGCGCGCTGAGCGCGTGTTCCGGTAACCGAGCCGGGAACTCCTCCGACGGCGGGGGCTCACCGGCGGGCTCACCGGCGGTGGTGGCGTCGTCCGACGTGTGGGGCAGCATCGCGCAGTCGGTGGCCGGCCCCGACGCCCGAGTGTCGTCGATCGTCGCCGGCGCGGCCGACCCGCACTCCTTCGAACCCGGTCCGGTAGCGGTGGCCGAGATGTCGGATGCAGCGCTGGTCGTCTACAACGGCGGCGGGTACGACTCGTGGGCCGTCGACATTCTCGAGGAGCACCCCGGCGTTGCATCCGTGGAGGCCTTCGCTCTGCTTGACCGTGCGGCCGTCGGGGAACCCGAGCCGGCCAACGAGCACGTGTTCTACGAGTTGATCACTGCCAAGGCGGTGGCCGGTCGGGTCGCCGACGCACTGGCGGAGGCAGACCCCGACAACGCCGGGGGCTACCGTTCCCGCGCGGCGGAATTCGGCCGTCAGGCCGACGTCATCCTCGAACGGCAGCGCGCGCTGCGGACAGCCTTCCCGGGTGCTGCGGTGGTCGCCACCGAACCGGTGGCGCATTACCTGCTGCTGGCGGCCGGCCTGCGCGATCGAACCCCGACCGGGTTCACCACTGCCGTCGAACAGGACACCGACCCGGCGCCGGTCGACATCGCGGCGATGCTCGACCTGATCACCGGCCGGCAGGTCGCGGCCCTGGTGTTCAACGACCAGACCGGCACCGGCGCCACCAACCAGGTCCGGGAAGCGGCCGATCGGACGGGGATACCCGTCGTCGCCGTCACCGAGACCCTGCCGGAGGGAACGGATTACCTGACGTGGCAAGCCGGACTGACCGACCGACTGGCCGCCGCACTGCGCGCGGCCCGGTAATGCCCGCCGAGGTCGTCTCGATCACCGGAGCCCGGTTGGCCTTCGGTGAGCGGGTGCTGTGGGACCACCTCGACCTGTGTGTGTCGGCCGGAGAGTTCATCGCGGTCCTCGGCCCCAACGGAACCGGAAAGACGTCCCTGATCAAGGTGCTCCTCGGTCAGGTCCCGCTCAGCGCCGGCACCGCGCTGATCGAGGGACAACCGGTTCGCCCAGGGAGCGACCGGATCGGATACGTCCCCCAGCACCGCGCCGTGGACCGCGGTCTGAGCCTGTGCGGCGCGGATATGGTCCGACTCGGCGTCGACGGCCATCGCTGGGGGCTCGCGCCACTGCGACCCGCCGCGCGCAGGCACCGCCGCGAAGCGGTCGACCGGGCCTTGACCCAGGTCAACGCGGTGACATTGGCCGCGGTCCCGGTCGGTGTCATGTCCGGCGGCGAGTTGCAACGGGTGCGCATCGCGCAGGCGCTGGCCAGCGACCCGGCGTTGCTGCTCTGCGACGAGCCCCTCCTCAATCTCGATCCCGCCAACGCCCGGTTGGTGGCGAACATCATCGACCGCCGCCGTCAGTCGGGCACCGCGGTGATGTTCGTGACCCACGAGGTCAACCCGGTGCTGCCCTTCGTGGACCGGATCCTCTACTTGGTGGCGGGCCGGTTCCTGATCGGGACGGTGGCCGAGGTGATGACCTCGCAAACCCTCTCCGAGCTCTACCAGGCCGACATCCAGGTCATCCAGGTCGGCGGCCGATACGTCGTCGTCGGAGAACACCTGGACCATTCCGGCCACACCCACGGGCACACCCATGAATGACCGGCTGAGCGATCTGCTGCACGACATGTTCTCGTTCGGGGTCACCGCGGACCTGCTGGGGCGCGAGTTCGTCCAGCAGGCCCTGATCGCCGCTGCCCTGCTGGCCCTGGTGGCGGGGCTGATCGGGCCGTTCATCGTGATGCGGCAGATGTCGTTCGCCGTACACGGCTCCAGCGAGTTGTCGCTGACAGGCGCGGCGTTCGCGTTGCTCACCGGGCTGAACGTGGGGCTGGGAGCGCTGGTCGGCAGCGCCCTGGCCGCCGTCCTGTTCGGTCTGCTGGGCCAGCGGGCCCGGGAGCGGGATTCGGCTATCGGCGTGGTGCTGGCCTTCGGGCTCGGCCTGGCGGTGTTGTTCATCCACCTCTACCCCGGCCGAACCGGGACCAGCTTCGCCCTGCTGACCGGGCAGATCGTCGGCGTCGGCTACTCCGGACTGGCACTGTTGGCGGCAGTCACCGTCACGGTGATCGGGGTGCTGGCGCTGAGCTACCGGCCGCTGCTGTTCGCCACCGCAGACCCCGAGGTGGCCGCCGCCCGCGGCGTGCCGGTGCGCGCACTGGGCATCGTGTTCGCCGCGCTGGTCGGCGTCGTCGCCGCTCAAGGCGTTCAGATCGTCGGAGCGCTGCTGGTGATGTCGCTGCTGATCACCCCGGCCGCGGCGGCCGCACGGGTCTTCAGTTCACCGGTCGCGACCATCGCGGCATCGGTGATCTTCGCCGAGGTCTCCGCCGTCGGCGGCATCCTGCTGTCGCTGGCGCCCGGGGTTCCGGTGTCGGTGTTCGTGACCCTCATCTCGTTCGTGATCTACCTGGTCTGCTGGGCGTTCAGCCGCCGCCGGCACGACCCGGCCGCTGCGTAAGCTCACCTGGTGCCCTCCGTCGACCTCAACGCCGACCTGGCCGAGGGCTTCGGCGTGTGGACGCTCGGCGACGACGAGGCGATGCTCGATATCGTCAGCAGCGCGAACTTGGCCTGCGGTTTCCACGCCGGCAATCCCGTCGGCCTGGCCCGTGCCTGCACCGCCGCCGTGCGGCGGGGAGTCCGGATCGGTGCGCAGGTCGGTTACTTCGATCTGGCGGGCTTCGGCCGGCGCCGTATCGAGGTCGACCCGGACGAACTCGCCGCTGACGTCGTCTACCAGATCGGCGCACTGCAGGCGCTGGCCCACACCGCGGGGGCGAGGCTGAGCCACGTCAAGCCCCACGGTGCGCTCTACAACACGATCGCCGTGGACCGCGATCAGGCCCGGGCGGTCGCCGAGGCCGTCTACGCCGTCGACCCCGGGCTCCCGGTACTGGGACAGGCCGGTTCGGCGTTCTTCGCCGAGGCCCGGCGGATGGGACTGCGGACGGTGGCCGAAGCGTTCGCCGACCGTGCTTATCTGCCCGACGGGCGGCTGGCACCGCGCGGCGCGGCCGGTGCGGTTTTACACGATCCAGCCGAGATCGCCCACCGGGTGGCCATGATGGTGTCGACTGGGACCGTGCTGGCGGTGGACGGCTCAGCAGTCGAGATAGAGGTGGAATCGGTGTGCGTACACGGTGATTCCCCCGGAGCGGTCGGCATCGCCGCCGCCGTTCGGGGACGTTTGCTGGACGACGGGGTCGACGTGGCGGCGTTCGCCTGATGCGCCTGCGACTGGGCCGACCCGACATCGGGCGCTACGCAGACCGGTTCACTCTGCCGGCCGCGGACCGCTCCGCGCCGCTGTCGGTCACCTGGCTGGGTGTGTCGACGCTGCTCGTCGACGACGGCACGTCCGCGCTGTTGACCGACGGGTTCTTCTCCAGACCCGGCATGCTGAGCACCGGACTGCTACCACTGCGTTCCGCACCGTCGCGGATCGATGACGCGCTGGCCAATGCCGGCATCGGCCGGGTCGACGCGGTGCTGCCGGTGCACACCCACTACGACCACGCGTTGGACTCCGCCGCCGTCGCGCTTCGGACCGACGCCGTCCTCGTCGGCGGGGAGTCGGCGGCCAATATCGCGCGGGGACACGGACTTCCGGAGGACCGCATCGTGGTGGCCGGGTCCGGGTCCGAACTGGAGTTCGGATCCTTCATCGTGACGCTGATCGAGTCCGAGCACTGTCCCCCGGACAGGTTCCCGGGTCCGATCCTCGAACCGGTGGCACCGACGGCACGGGCGTCGGCCTACCGCTGCGGGGAGGCCTGGTCGACGTTGGTTCGACATCGGCCGAGTGGGCGGCGTCTGCTGATCCAGGGCAGCGCGGGCTTCGTGCCGGGCGCGCTGGCCGGCCAGGTGGCCGAAACCGCGTATCTCGGCGTCGGGCAACTCGGCCTGCAACCGGTGAGCTACATCGAGCGGTACTGGGATGAGACCGTCCGCACGGTCGGGGCGCGGCAGGTCGTGTTGATCCATTGGGACGACTTCTTCCGTCCGCTCACCGCGCCGGTGCGGGCGCTGCCCTACGCCGCGGACGATCTCGACGCGACGATGGCGGTGTTCGACCGGCTGGCCGCGCTCGATGGTGTGGCCGTTCACTTCCCGACGCTGTGGCAGCACGCAGACCCCTGGGCGTGAGCCGGTGATCGGGATCCTGACCCGTCCGGTCAGGACCGCCGCTGGCGGGCGACCTCGGCCAGCACCACACCGGCGGCAACGGCGGCGTTGAGCGATTCGGTCGGCCCGGCCATCGGTATGGAGACGACGGCATCGCAATTCTCCCGGACCAGCCGCGACAGGCCCTTGCCCTCCGAACCCACCACCACGACGATCGGACCGGAAGCGTCCAACTCATCGAGGGTGGTGTCGCCGTCCGCATCGAGGCCGACGACCTGCAACCCGGCCGCAGCCCAATCCTTCAGCGTGCGGGTGAGGTTCGTGGCACGCGATACCGGCACCCGGGCCGCCGCACCGGCACTGGTGCGCCACGCCACCGCGGTCACCGACGCGGAACGGCGCTGCGGGATCAGGACGCCGTGGCCGGCGAAGGCCGCGACCGAACGGATGATCGCACCGAGGTTCCTCGGATCGGAGATATTGTCCAGGGCGACCAGCAGCGGCGGCCGCACATCGCCACGAGCCGACGCCAGCAGGTCGTCGGGATGGACGTAGGAATAGGGCGGAACCTGCAGGGCGATCCCTTGGTGCAGCCCGTTGGCGCTGAGTCGGTCGAGGTCGGTGCGCGGTACCTCAAGGATCGGGATGCCCCGGTCGGCCGCCCTGGTGACCGACTCGGTGAGTCGTTCATCGGCTTCGGCCCCGAGTGCGACGTAGAGCGCCGAAGCCGGTGCGTGGGCGCGCAGACATTCCAGCACGGGATTTCTGCCGAGAACGATCTCCGTCTCATCGACGGGCTTCGCCGCGACGGGGCGACTCTGTCTGGCGGCGCGCTTGGCGGCTGGATGCCCGGGCCGCATATGGGCAGGCGGGGTGGCGCCACGCCCTTCGAGACCGCGCCGACGCACCCCCCCGGAACCCACCGTCGGGCCCTTCTTGGTCCCGGCCTTTCGTATTGCGCCGCGACGTCGCGAGTTTCCTGCCATTTACCTACCCGCCCTGTTCAGCGTTGACCTGTCCAGCAGGGCCCTCTCGAGCAGCGACCACTGAGGCCCGTCACCGGTGTCAGTCACCTCGATACCCGCTTCCTTCAGTCGATCCCGGATCTCGTCGGCCTGCTCCCAGTCACGTTGCCGGCGCGCGTCTTCCCGACGCTGCACCTCGGCTCGGACGAGAACGTCGACCGCGGCCAGCGCGGCGGCGGTCTCGTCGCGCGTCTCCCATCGCTCATCGAGTGGGTCGCACCCGAGGATGCCCATCATCGAGCGGATCTCGCCGGATTTGGCCAGTGCGGTCTCATGATCGCCGGACTCCAGCGCCCGGTTCCCGTCGGCCCGGGCGGCGTGCACCTCGGCGAGCGCGGCCGGCACCGCGAGATCGTCATCGAGGGCGGCCGCGAACGTGTCCGTCCATCTGGTCGGTGTGACTGCGCCGACCCGGGTACGCACCCGGTGCAGGAACTCTTCGATCCCGCTGTAGGCCTTTGCGGCGTCGTGCAGGGCGGTCTCGGTGAACTCCAACATGGAGCGGTAGTGCGCGCTGCCCAGGTAGTAACGCAACTCCGCGGGCCGGACCCGTTGCAGGACAGCGGGAATCGACAGCACGTTGCCCAACGACTTGCTCATCTTCTCGCCACCCATGGTGACCCAGCCGTTGTGCAGCCAGAACCGAGCGAAACCGTCCCCGGCGGCCTGCGCCTGCGCGATCTCGTTCTCGTGGTGCGGGAACACCAGATCCATTCCGCCGCAATGGATGTCGAACTCCGAGCCGAGATACTCATGGGCCATCGCGACACATTCCGAGTGCCAGCCGGGGCGGCCTCGGCCCCATGGGGTGGGCCAGGACGGCTCGCCGGGTTTCGCGGCCTTCCAGAGCGTGAAGTCCCGTGGATCGCACTTCCCGGCGCCGACGCCCTCACCCTGATGGACGTCGTCGATCCGGTGGCCGGAGAGCTTGCCGTAGTCCGGGAAGCTCAGGACGTCGAAGTAGACGTCGCCGGCACCCGCGTATGCGTGACCGGCATTGATGAGGCGTTCGATGAGTTCGACGATCTGGGTGATGTGGCCGGTGGCCCGCGGTTCGGCGGACGGCGGTAGCACACCGAGCGCGTCATACGCCGCCGCGAAAGCGCGTTCGTGAGTGGCGGCCCACTCCCACCAGGGCCGGCCGGCTTCGGCGGCTTTGGCCAGGATCTTGTCGTCAATGTCGGTCACGTTTCGGATGAAAGCGACGTCGTAGCCCTTGGCGAGCAGCCAACGGCGCAGAACGTCGAAGGCGACCCCACTGCGCACATGCCCGATGTGCGGTAGCCCCTGCACGGTGGCGCCGCACAGATAGATCGACGCCCGGCCGGGGCGCAGCGGATGAAAGTCGCGCACGGCACCGGTGAAGGTGTCATGCAAACGCAGTCCGGCCACGACGTCGCAGCTTACCGGGCCGTCTCGACGACCAGGGCGGTGGCGACCGCGGCCATTCCCTCCCCGCGGCCGGTGAGTCCCAGTCCGTCGGTGGTGGTCGCCGACACCGACACCGGTGCGCCGAGCAGAGCGCCAAGCACCCGTTGGGCCTCCTCGCGGCGGGGCCCGACCTTGGGTCGATTGGTGATGACCTGAACCGAGGCATTGCCGATGGCATATCCGTTCGCTGCCAGCAGATCCTTCACGTGCGCCAGCATCTGCGCTCCCGTGACGCCGCGCCACTGCGGCTGATCAACCCCGAACACGCCGCCGAGATCACCGAGCCCGGCCGCCGAGAGCAGCGCGTCGCAGAGCGCGTGCGCGGCCACGTCACCGTCGGAGTGGCCGGAGCAACCAGCGGCATCCTCGAACAGCAGACCCAGCAGCCAGCACTGCCGACCGGCTTCGATGGGGTGGACGTCGGTACCTATCCCTACCCGGGGCAGGCTCACGACCTCACCACCGCCTCTGCCAGTAGCAGATCCAGGGGGGTGGTGATCTTGAACGCGAGGGCGTCGCCGGCGACGGTGTGCACCGGCACGCCCAGGTTCTCCACCAGTGCGGCGTCGTCGGTCGCCGCGGTCGCCCGATCGTAGGCGCGGCGGAGCAACGCGGTTTCGAAGCCCTGCGGGGTCTGCACAGCACGCAGCCCGGACCGTTCGGGGGTGCCCAGGACAACGCCGTTGGCGTCGACGGCCTTGATGGTGTCGATGACGGACAGGACGGGAATGACCGCGCGTTGTCCCTCGGACAGCGCCGCTACCACCCGGCGGATCTGGTCGGCCGGGGTGAGCGGTCGGGCGGCATCGTGGACGAGTACGAACTCGGGGTCGCCTACCGCGGCCAGCGCAAGGCGGACGCTGTCGAGGCGTTCGGACCCTCCGGCCACCACGGCAGCGCGCTCACCGAGAAGCTCCACCGCCTCAGCCACTCGTTGCGGAGGCGCGGCGACGACGACCCGTTCGATGACCCCAGAGGCAAGAAGGCCGTCGACCGCCATCTCAAGCAGGGTTCGACCGCCGAGCGAGACGAAAGCCTTGGCCGTGCCGGCACCGAGTCGCTCGCCGCTCCCGGCGGCAGGCACTATCGCGACTGTCTCCGACACATCACACCTCAGAATGAGATGGACGCAGTGCCTCCGGGACCGATCCGGCCGGCAGTCAAGAGGCGGCGGCCAAGACCTCGTCGAGGATTATCGCGGCCTTCGCGTCATCGGTGTTCTCGGCAAGTGCGAGTTCGCCGACCAGAATCTGACGGGCCTTGGCGAGCATGCGCTTCTCTCCGGCGGACAACCCGCGCTCCTGATCCCGGCGCCACAGATCGCGGACGACCTCGGCGACCTTGTTGACATCGCCCGAGGCAAGCTTCTCGAGGTTGGCCTTGTAACGGCGAGACCAGTTGGTGGGCTCCTCGGTGTGCGGAGCCCGCAGCACCTGGAACACCTTGTCGAGTCCCTCCTGGCCGACCACATCCCGCACACCGACATACTCGGCGTTGTCGGCGGGAACCCGAACGGTCAGATCGCCCTGAGCGACCTTCAGGACGAGGTACTCCTTCTGCACACCCTTGATGCTCCGGGTTTCGATCGCTTCGATCAATGCAGCACCGTGGTGTGGGTAAACAACGGTGTCTCCGACCTTGAAAATCATCAGATGCGAGCCCCTTTCACTCCGCTATCTTAGCACGGGGCATCCGCCCCGGTAGATCAACGTCGCAGGTCAGGGGCACCGCCACCGAATCCGGGGGTTGACAGGTCGGCGGATTCGTGTATCCGCGGCACGACACTCGGCCCGACGGAAATGGTTCACGCCCAGATCACGCCTTGGCTACCGTCCGGCGGCGCCACCTACTACTGTGCATAGTCGAACCACGGTCGGCTGCCACCAAGGCGCCAGATAAGCCGTCCGAACCGTAACGCAGGAGGCCGCTGTGAACCGCTTGACTACCCGCCTCACCGCCGCCGCCGCGGGCCTGGCTGCCTGCGGTCTGGTTGTCACCGGGTGCAGTTCCGGGCAGATCGCCCAGACCGCAACCCAGGAGTCGGCCGTCAACGGCACGTCGGCCAACATCAAGGACATCGCCCTGCGCAACGTCCACCTGCAGGCCGAGCAGACCAGCGACTTCCTGCAACCCGGGACGGTGGTTCCGCTGGTTCTCGTCGCGGCGAACAACTCGCCGGACACCGACGACAAGTTGCTCAGCATCACCTCCGAGGTGGGCGAGGTCGACCTCACCGGCGGGGGCGCCATCCCCGCCGCCGGCGCACTGGTTCTCAACGCGCCCGCCGAGCAGGGCGGCACCCAGCAGATGGGTGGTGCGCAACCGGCGGGCCAGGCTGCTGCGAATGCTCCCGCGGGCGTGTTGGTCACCCTTGCCGAGCCGATCACCAACGGGCTGACCTACGACTTCACCTTCACCTTCGAGAAGGCTGGCCGGGCCACCATCGCCGTGCCGGTCGCGGCCGGCGACTCCTGACCCACCGGCGGCGCCGGGCTGGGTTTGTCCCTGCCTCTCGCTAATCTCGGCTGCGTGGCGAAACCTCGGTCGCAGTACCGCTGCTCGGATTGTCATCACCTCACCGGTAAATGGCTTGGCCGTTGCCCAGGCTGCGGAACCTGGGGCACCGTCGCGGAGGTCGCCGTCCTCGCAACCGGGGCCGGCGGTGCCCAGCGTCGCCTCGCCCCCGCGTCCCCGGCGGTTCCCATCACGGCGGTCGACCCCGATCGCACTCGTCACTTTCCCACCGGGGTCACAGAACTGGACCGGGTTCTGGGCGGGGGTGTCGTGCCGGGTTCGGTGAGCCTGCTCGCCGGTGATCCCGGCGTCGGCAAGTCGACATTGTTGCTCGAGGTGGCGCACCGGTGGGCACAGAGCGGTCGGCGGGCCCTGTACGTCTCCGGTGAGGAGTCGGCCGGCCAGATCCGAATGCGGGCCGGCCGGACGGGTTGCACCCACGACGAGATGTACCTGGCCGCCGAATCCGACGTGAACACCGTGCTCGCGCACATCGAGGCGGTCGATCCCTCGCTGGTGATCGTCGATTCTGTGCAGACCATGTCCGCCACCGACACCGACGGCGTGGTCGGTGGCGTCACCCAGGTGCGCACGGTCACGGCGACACTGACGACGGCCGCGAAGTCCACCGGGGTGGCGATGATTCTCGTCGGCCACGTCACCAAGGACGGTGCGATCGCCGGACCCCGGTCGTTGGAGCACCTCGTCGACGTGGTGCTGCACTTCGAGGGCGACCGCAACAGCCCGCTCCGGATGGTCCGGGGGGTGAAGAACCGTTTCGGTGCGGCGGACGAAGTCGGTTGCTTCCTGATGCACGACGGCGGGATCGAAGGCGTCGCGGATCCGTCCGGTCTGTTCCTCGAGCAGCGGGCCCAGCCGGTGCCCGGTACCGCGGTGACGGTCACCCTTGATGGGAAGCGGCCGTTGATCGGCGAGATCCAGGCCCTGCTGACCTCCCCACCCACTGAGAACACCCCACGACGCACCGTGGTGAGCGGTATCGACCAGGCCCGCGTTGCGATGATCACCGCGGTCATCCACAAGCGCGCGCGGGTTCCGGTGGGCATGCTCGACATCTATCTCTCGACTGTCGGCGGGATGCGACTGACCGATCCGTCATCGGACCTGGCGGTCGCCGCGGCGATGGCGTCAGCGGCGAGCGGCCGTCCGCTCCCGGCCGGCGCCGTGGTCTTCGGTGAGATCGGTCTGGCCGGCGATCTGCGCCGGGTCACCGGCATGGATCGGCGGCTCGCCGAGGCGGCGCGCCTGGGATTCAGCGTCGCAGTCGTACCTCCCGGCTGCGGGGCGCCGCCCGAGGGTCTGCGGATTCTGGAGTCCGCCACCATCGTCGACGCACTGCGGGCGCTCGACGAGATCAGCGAGGCTCCCCCCACCCACCTCGAACCGGAATCCGGCCGACGGCCGGGCGACCGCCTCCGCGCGGTGGACAATGATTGGCTGTGAACAACGCCAACCGCTCCACGAGCGCACCACCGACGGCTACCACCCTGCGGGAGGCAATCGGACGGCTGGCGCCGGGCACTGCCCTGCGCGACGGGCTGGAACGAATCCTGCGTGGCCGCACGGGCGCCCTGATCGTGTTGGGTTACAACGAGCGGGTCCAGTCGATCTGCGACGGCGGCTTCTCACTGGACGTCAGCTTCGCGGCGACGCGACTGCGGGAACTGTCGAAAATGGACGGGGCGGTGGTGCTCTCCACCTCCGGAGATCGGATCCTGCGGGCCAATGTCCAGTTGGTGCCGGATCCGACGATCCCGACCGACGAGTCCGGTACCCGGCACCGCTCGGCCGAGCGCACCGCGATCCAGACCGGCTTTCCGGTGATCTCGGTGAGCCACTCGATGAATCTGGTGACGGTCTACGTGGGAGGAGACCGTCACGTGGTCGCCGACTCCGCGACGATCCTGTCACGCGCCAACCAGGCCATCGCCACCCTGGAGCGCTACAAGGCCAGGCTCGACGAGGTGTCGCGGCAGCTCTCCACAGCTGAGATCGAGGACTTCGTCACCCTGCGGGACGTCATGACCGTGGTGCAACGCCTGGAGATGGTTCGTCGTATCGGTCTCGAGATCGACAATGACGCAGTCGAACTCGGCACCGATGGCCGCCAGCTGCGGTTGCAACTCGAGGAGCTTCTCGGGGGTAACGACAATGCACGGGAACTCATCGCCCGGGATTACCACGCCAGTCCGCAGGCGCCGTCGAATTCTCAGGTCGCCTCAACACTGGCCGAACTCGATGCGCTATCGGACACCGAGTTACTCGATTTCACCGCACTGGCAAGAGTTTTCGGATACCCCTCGACGTCCGAGGCGCAGGATTCAGCGCTCAGCGCGCGGGGCTACCGGGCGATGTCAGGCATCCCGCGTTTGCAGTTCGGCCATGTCGATCTGCTGGTTCGCCGGTTCGGCTCACTGCAGGGTCTCCTGGCGGCAAGTGCCGCCGACCTGCAATCGGTCGACGGGATCGGAGAGATGTGGGCCCGCCACGTGCGGGAGGGCCTCGCCCAGCTTGCCGAGTCGACGATCACCGACCGAATGCTGTAGCGACGGGAAGTCAGCCCGCCGGCGCGGGGGCCGGTGGTGCTTCGACCGGCGCGGGCTCCGCCGGCGGCGGCGGAGCGTCGGCGAGGATGAACGGCACCGCTGCCGAGCGGAGATTCCCCAACTGAACGACGAGGTTGTAGGTACCCGGACCGATCGGCTCCCGGGGTAGCGGGCACTGCGGCGCCGACCCCATGCCGGTCCAGGTCACCTCCGTGGTCACCTGCTCGCCGGGATTGAACGTCTTGACCAGAGTCTCGTTGGAGGGTGCGCAGTCGAGATTGGACCAGAGCCTGTTGTTGTCGAGTGAGTAGACGTAGGCGGCCAGCACGGCGGCACCGACGTCACGCTTGCAGGCGACCAGCCCGATGTTGGTGACGACCATGGTGAACTTGGGCTGATCGCCGATCACGTACTGCGGCGCGTTGGTGACGCCCTTGACCGCGAGGTTGGAGTCGGGGCAGTCGTCGCCGGCCTGCAGGATCGGCGGCGGTGCGACCGCGGCCGTCTCGGTCGGTGCAGGCATGGGACTGGACTGCACCGGCGGGACGACGGGGGTCTTGTTCTCCGGCTGGGGTGTCTGGGTCGTCTCTGACTTCACGGTGGCGGCGGTGGAGGCGCTGTCCGCGGGCTCGGACTTGCCGAACAGTGCAAACGACACACCGATGACGATCGCGACGACCACTGCGACGATGCCGAGCGCCAGCCCGCGACGTCGCCAGTAGATCTGCGACGGCAGCGGGCCATGCGGTTCAAGATCCAGCACGTTTCCACCGTAAGGCCAGCTCACCGCGAGCCGTCCGACCTCGCCCGGCGTGTCGCCTTGCCTTCTGCGCGGGTGACCGCCTGCCGCTACTCGCCGATATCGCCGAGATGCTCGCGCAGAACGATGCGACCATCGGCCAATTGGTAGGTGACGCCGACGATGGCGGCGGCACCGCGCCCGACCCGGTCGGCGATCGCCGTGGATCGCGTCAGCAGTTGGGAACCCGTCTCGATGACATGCCGGGTCTCGAACTCGTCGACCCTGGTCAATCCGTCGCGGCGGCCCAACATGATCGACGGCGTCACCCGCTCGACCACGTCGCGGACGAACCCACCGGGCACCTTGCCCTCATCGAGGGCCGCGATGGTCGCCTGCACCGCCCCGCAACTGTCGTGGCCCAACACCACGATCAGGGGGACGTCGAGAATGGTGACGGCATATTCGATCGACCCGAGCACCGCGGAGTCGATCACGTGACCGGCGGTGCGCACCACGAACACGTCGCCAAGGCCCTGGTCGAAGATGATCTCCGCGGCCACCCTGCTGTCCGCGCAGCCGAACACCACCGCCGTCGGGCGTTGCGCCACCGCAAGCCCCGCCCGATGCTCGATGCTCTGGCTGGGATGCTCGGGACGGCCGGCGACGAATCGCTCGTTACCCTCCTTCAGTGCTTTCCACGCGGACGCCGGACTGGTTTTGGGCATGCGCGCCATTCTGCCCTGCCCGACACACGCTCAGTCGATGAGCATCCCCGCCGCGGATCTCCTGGACTGGTACGGCCGAGCGCGCCGGGACCTGCCATGGCGGGCGCCGGACACCACTGCCTGGCAGATCCTGGTCAGCGAGTTCATGTTGCAGCAGACGCCGGTGGCCCGGGTCGCGCCGATCTGGGTGGACTGGGTGCGCAGGTGGCCGACACCCTCATCGACGGCCGCGGCCGGCGCGGCGGATGTGCTGCGAGCCTGGGGAAGGCTGGGGTACCCGCGCCGGGCCAAGCGACTGCACGAGTGCGCGACGGTGATCGCCGCCGAGCACGGTGATGTGGTGCCCGATGACGTCGAGACGCTCCTGACACTGCCTGGAGTGGGCGCCTATACGGCGCGTGCGGTGGCCTGCTTCGCCTACGGGAAGCGGGTGCCGGTGGTGGACACCAACGTTCGCAGGGTGGTGGCTCGGGCCGTCGACGGCCGGGCTGACGCCGGCTCCGCCTCCACGGTCCGCGACCACGCCGCGGTGGCGGCGTTGTTGCCGGACGGGCCCGAAGCGGCGGTCTTCTCGGCGGCACTGATGGAACTCGGTGCGACGGTGTGCACCGCGCGATCACCGCAGTGCGGCAGATGTCCGTTGGGCCGATGCGCCTGGCGCACTGCCGGGTTTCCGCCCGGTGAGGGTCCGGCCAGACCGGCTCAGCGCTATGCCGGCACCGACCGTCAGGTGCGCGGCCGGTTGCTTGACGTCTTGCGGGCCAGTTCCACCCCGGTCGAGCGGGCCGAACTGGACGTGGCGTGGTTGTCGGACACCACGCAACGGGACCGGGCCCTGGACTCGCTGCTGGTGGACGGCCTGGTGGAGCAGACCCGCGACGGCCGGTTCGCCCTGGCGGGCGAAGGCGACGAAGGAGCCGAGAAAAACAACACCGAAGGCGACGAAGGAATCAACTCTCCGTTGCGGAGCAAGGCATGGTGAGCAGCGACATCTGGGATGAAGCCGCAGCGGCGAGTTACGAGGAGGACGCCGCCGAACGGTTCCGGGCCGAGGCCGTGGAACCCGCGGTCGATTTCCTCGCAGACCTCGCCGGATCGGGCCGGGCGCTGGGCTTCGCGATCGGCACCGGCCGACTGGGCATCCCATTGCGTCGTCGCGGCGTCGGAGTCTCGGGCATCGAGTTGTCCCCGGCGATGCTGGCACGTCTCAGGGAAGAAGCCGACGAGACCGAACTGCCGGTTGCGTTGGGAGACATGGCCACAACCTTCGTCTCCGGCGGCTTCAGCCTCGTGTTCCTGCCCTGGAACAGCATCTCGAATCTGAAGACCCAGGCCGAACAGGTGCAGTGCTTCAGCAATGCGGCCCGCCATCTGACCCCGGGCGGCCGGTTCGTCATCGAACTGTGGGTCCCGCCGCTGCGCCGCCTTCCGCCGGGCCAGACCGCCGTCCCGTTCGAGGTCTCCGACGGCCACCTAGGGTTCGACACCTACGACGTCGTCGAACAGAAATGCACATCCCATCACTACTGGCGGGGCCAGGACGGATCGCTGCGCTACCGCAGGGGTGACTTCCGGTACATCTGGCCGGCCGAGTGCGATCTCATGGCGCAACTGGCGGGACTGGAACTCGAGGCCCGGTTCGCAGACTGGAGGCGTTCGCCGTTCACGGCTGAAAGTGAGAGTCACGTGTCGGTGTGGCGAAAGCCGCCTGAGGACTAGCCCGGTCGCAGACCGGAGACGAACGGCTCCACCGCACCCCGGAAGGCCCGGGGATCGTCATCGTGAACCAGGTGCCCCGCGCCGGGCACAGCCAGGTAGTCGGCACGGCCTGCTGCCAGGTCCCACATGCGAACCATCTGCCCGGGCGGCGCGACGGAATCGCCCGCCTCTATCAGCAACGTCGGCGCACGAACCGCCTCCCACTGCCGCCAGTAGTCCCGGGTTCCCCACTCGGCGGCGATGTCCACCCACCGCTCGGGCCTACCGTGCAGCCGCCACCCCGTCGGTGTGCGATCGAAAGCCTCGAGGAAGTAGCGCCCGGCGAGCGGTCCGAACTCCCGGAGCACCGATTCCTCCGAGGGGAATTCCTCGGGCAGCGAATGCAACCAGGGCTCCCACGGACCGGCGGTCCGCCCGACGAAGTCCGGTGCCATGTCCTCGACCACGAGTCCCCGCACCAGGTCTGGGCGTTCGGCCGCCAGGCACCACGAGTGCAATCCACCCATCGAATGGCCGATCAGGACGACCGGAGCGCCGACCGAGGCCACGGCGTCCGCCAACTCCGCGACGAACGCCTCGGTGCTGATGGGCCGGGGTCCGTCCACGTCTCGACCGCGGTGCCAGGGGGCGTCGTAGGTGTATACCGCGCCCAATCTCGTGAGCCAGGGCAGCTGACGTCCCCAGGTGCTGCCCCGGCCCATCAGCCCGTGTACGAGCACGATCGGCGCGCCCCGGCCGCCACGGAAGGTCAGTGGTACTGAGTTCACCACCCCATCCTGCCGGTAGCCTTGGCGCCATGGCCGTGGTCAAGATCAACGCAATCGAGGTACCGCCCGGCGCAGGCCCGGAGCTGGAGAAACGGTTCGCCCACCGCGCGCATGCCGTCGACAACCAGCCCGGATTCCTCGGATTCCAGTTGCTGCGGCCGGTCAAGGGCGAGAACCGCTACTTTGTCGTGACGCAGTGGGAGTCCGAGGACGCCTTCCAAGCCTGGGCCAGCGGCCGGCCATCGCCGCCCATGCCGGCGAACGGGCCAACCCGGTGTCGACCGGGGCTCAGCTCCTTGAGTTCGAGGTTGTGTTGGACGTTGCCCGGTCCAGCGACAAGGGCTAGTCGCCGCGCACTGACGATTGCCGTCGCGATCGTCACGGCGGCCACCACCGCGACGAGTTGCGCCGAGGCCCCGGCCACAACGGCTGCTGACGGGCTACGCATCGGCCTGAACAGTCCGCAGGGTGTCCGCGCCCAGCAGGTCATGGACATGCTGAACTCCGACTGGCCGATCGGGACACACAGCGTCTCGACGCTGGCAGCCCCGGACATGGTCAAACCGGTCACCACGATCATGGACTCGCTGTGGTGGGACCGCCCGTACACGCTCGATTCGTTCGATATCGGGGCCGGCAGGGCGACGCTGAACGTCACCAGTTCGTTCGGTGCGCGCGAAGAGATCAAACTGCACATCAACGACCAGACGATGGTCAGCAGGATGACCGTCGCCACCGAGACGCCGACGATCAACACCTGGGGTGATGTCGATGCGGCACTGAACCAGACCGGGGCAAGGTACTCCTGGATGGTCTCCAAGGTCGATGACGGCCGCTGCGAAAAGGTAGCTGGGACAAACACTTCCACCTCGCTGCCACTGGCGTCGATCTTCAAGACCTACGTGTTGTTCGCCGTGGAGCAGGCGGTACTGGCCGGGAAGATCCGGTGGGACGACACTCTGACCATCACCAGCGAGGCCAAGAAACTCGGTTCCTCAGGGTTCGACACACTGCCCGCCGGATCCCGGATCACAGTTCGCCAGGCTGCCGGCAAGATGATCGCGACCAGCGACAACATGGCAACCGACCTGCTCATCGAACGACTCGGTCCCGGGGCCGTCGAACAGGCCCTGATCCGTGCCGGTCATCACGATCCGGCCAGCATGACGCCCTTCCCCACCATGCGAGAGATCTTCGCAGTCGGGTGGGGCAACCCTGACGTACGGGAACAGTGGAAGCAGGCGGGACCCGCTGACCGCGCGGTCCTGCTGCAGGAGGCGAATTCCCGCCCCTACGAACCGGATCCGAAGCGCACTCACGCACCCGGGTCCGCCTACGGCGCCGAGTGGTACGGAACCGCCGAGGACATCTGCCGGGTCCACGCCGCACTGCAGCACGAAGCGGTCGGCGCCGCCGCCCCGGTGCGCGACATCATGTCGGAGGTGGCCGGGATCGACCTGGACCGCCGCGAATGGCCGTACATCGGCGCAAAGGCCGGAAATCTTCCCGGCGACCTGACTTTCAGCTGGTACGCGGTGGACCGGGCCGGCCAGGCATGGGTGGTCAGCTTCCAGCTCAACTGGCCCCGCTTCCACAGCGCCAACGCCGGCGGCTGGGTGATGACCATCATCAAACAGGTCTTCGGGCTGCTGCCCCGCTACCGCTGACAATCGTCTGGGTTACACACGCGCCCGGCCTTGTCGGCCGGCGCGCAAGCGGAGCACCCTTGCTGAGAACAGACGTAAATTTCAAGTAAGAAAAGCCTTGATTTTAAAAAAGAAACCCCTTGACTTTTCCTAAGTCCGCTGGAAGCGTTCCTGGACAAACTGGCAAGGGGTGGCGCGTAGCGCTTGTTGGTAGCGGTGGTCCGAGTTGTTGGTAGCGGGGTTCCGATAACCGGGTAGCGGCTCCCGGGTGTGGGTGCTACCCGGTTATCGGGACTGCTATTCCCAGAATCCGGGTGCGGCTCGGGCGTTTTGGTTTCGTTGTCGGCGCATGTCGACTTCGCCGAGGTTGATCGTTCGGGCGTTGTTGGCGAGCCGGTTGACGATGGAGTCGGCGGCGACTCGGTCGGGCAGTGCTCCGGCCCAGTAATCGGGCCCGGACTGGCTGGCGATCATGGTGGGGCGGCGATGCTCGCGGCCGGCGAGGATCGCGAACAGGTCGCTGGCCGCGTCCGGGTCGATGCCGACGGTGAGGAAGTCGTCGATAATCAGCAAGTCCATCTCCGAGAGCTTGGTCAGGAAGTCCTGATGTGCGATGCCGTCGGCGCGGGCGATGACCAGCTTGCGGGCCAGCTCGTCCATCCGCGTGTAGAGGACTTCGTGTTGGCTGTGGCAGGCGGCGATACCGATCGCGCAGGCCAGGTAGGTTTTGCCGGCCCCGGTCGGTGAGATGACCAGCAGGTTGGTCGGCTCGGTGCGCCAATCGTGTGCGCCGTAGCGGCGCATCCTGGTGGGGTTGATGCCCCGGCCCTCGCGGTAGTCGATCTCGGAGATCGTCGCGGTCGGGATCGGGAAGCCTGCTTGGCGGATCAGCTTGTCGATCCTGGCGGCCCGCCGCGCGTCGAGTGCGTCATCGACGGCGGTCAAAAACAGCTGCTCGGGGGTGAGTTCGTCGTTGCCCTCATCACTGATCAGCTGTTCGAACCGGGTGGCCACGTGGGTGATCCGAAGCGCCCGGAACTTCTCGTGGTCGACACTGGTGAACATCGCGCTCACCGGTCTTGCCGGTAGTAGTCCGCGCCGCGGACCAGCGCGCCGGCGGCGGTGTCCGGCGACGGGGTGTTCTTGCGGTTGGAGGCCGCGGCTCGGCCTGGCGCGGGTTTCTTGTGGTCGCTGTCGATCGCGGCCATCAGGCGCTTGATCATCGAGTACGTTGGGTAGCCGCGCATGTTGACCAGCTGCTGGCAGGCGGCCTCGAGCTTGGCCTTGTTGCGCCGCCCCAAAGTCTCGAGGATGTTCTGGCAGTCCAGGTAGCCCTGCGCCTCGATGTCGTGGCGGTCCAGGATCTGCTCGATCACTGTCACCGTCGCGGGCCCGAATGCGCCCGCCCGGTCGACAAACCAGCGCCGCGACCACAACCCGTCGACGTTGCGGTGCCGCTCGGGGACATGGCTGGGATCGGTGCTGTACTGGCCCTTGCGGCCGGTCTTGCGTTGATGCTCGGCCACGACCTGCTGGCCGTCGAACACCGTGACCCGGCTGGTGGTCAGCCGCACCCGAAGCATCCGCCCGGCCAGCGCGGAAGGCACTGAGTAATGCTGGTAGTCGGTCGTAATGTGGTAATTACGACCGGCTTTGACCGCTCGCCAGTCGACTTGCTCGAACGCCTCGTCAGGCAGCGGCGAGAGCATCGGGGCCTCCTCGGCGGTGAACCGTTCGAACCGGGTGCTCCCGTCGGCCCGGCGAAGCTCGTGATTGATCTCGTGGACCCGCTCGGCGATGGCCTCGTTCAGTTCGGCCAGACTCGTCCACGTCTCCTCGAGCAGATACCCGATGACGCGTTTGTTGACCGTGTTGACTGCCGATTCGACCGCAGCCTTGTCGCGGGGCTTGCGCACCCGCGCGGGCACGATCGCGGTGCCGTAATGATCGGCCATCTGCCGGTACCGATCGTTGACGAACCGGGCGGCATCACCCTGCTTCGCCCGATGCGTGGCCGTCGAGGCATGATCAGGCACGACGATCTGCGGCACCCCGCCGAAGTGCCCGAAGGCGCCGATATGGGCGGTGATCCACGCCTCGGTACGCATATCGGTAAACGCTCGGCAGTACACGCACGCCGAAAACGGCAGCACCGCAACGAACAAGTACGCCGACGCCGGCTGGCCCCCGGCGGCATCGACCAACCTGATCGTGTCGCCGGCCCAGTCGACGAACATCGCCCGGCCCGGCTCGTGATGCAACGTGGCCACAAGATCGTTGCGTGCCGCGTACACGCCGAACAGGTGGCAGTACTGCGAGTACCCGTACTTGCGCAGGTCCGAGACCGATCCGACATAGCCACGCCACGCCTGAAGCAACGTGAAATGCGGATTGGACCTCATCGAGGCCACCACCGACGCGAAGTCGGGCCCGTCATAGCCCGTCGACACCCCCGACCGCCCATCAGGGAACAAGCCCGCCAACTCCGCATCCGACATCCCCGCCAGACGCGCCGCGGTGATACCCCGATCCCTGATCACCATCCGCACCGCCGACACGTCACGGTGCGAGCAGCCCACCGCCTCGACGATCTGCCGATAACTACGGTCCTTGAACACCAAGGACATGATCGCCCTGAAGTCCGCCATCTTCTGCCTCCTCGCAGACAAACGGCGACGCCCAACGCGTCGCCGTCGCCAAGGAGACCAAAGCCAAGAACCCCGCGCTACCAGCTATCCAGAACCCTGCTACCAACAAGCCGGACCAGCGCTACCAACTAGGGCTATGCGCCAGGGGAAGGCGTTTATCGTCATGGAATCACAGCGCCTTTCTCTATCCGGACGGCACCGAACGGCCAACGTGGCTCAGAAGCCACGGCCGATCCAGGTCAATAGTGGAATACCCCCGCAGTCTGAGCCGTCAGGCCCTTCCCGTTATGTCGGACGGATTGGCGCGCTCGCCGTCGCATTAGGTATCGGCGCGGCTCTTGCCTCGATGCCGACGATGGCATTCGCCGACAACACCGGTTCGGCCGGATCGAATGGCACCGACTCGACGACGTCCTCGCCGGCGGAAGCGACACCCTCGGCGGCACATGAGGTCGCGCCGCAGTCGCGTCATCGCTCCCGGCTCTCACCAAGGAACTCCACGACTGAACGCTCAGTGACCTCGACCTCGGCGGACCGTCCCGCGCGCACATCCGGAGTCCTGTCCACGCAGCAGGATGTGGGATCTCCATCGCCACGTCGCGGTACTCCTTCGTCTGAGTCCTCAGAGTCATCAGATTCGATTCGCGATGCCAGCGGCGTTTCGGGATCCGGCGCCGTGACGGTTTCTCCACCACCGGGCGTGGTCGGCAGCTCCGCGGTAGTCGAGAGATCCTCGTTGTTGGAGGCCCCACTGGTCGCCAGTGCTGAGGCG